>ENA-UOTX01001673-UOTX01001673.1-compost-metagenome-genome-assembly--contig:-NODE-1673-length-14553-cov-22.940591_pt1 | contig 14553 bp, 11 predicted proteins | sample MGYA00238143_ERZ746982 | MGnify/ENA primary metagenome ERZ746982 (study PRJEB28758, sample SAMN06268862) | compost metagenome | isolation source: single cell | place: USA: California, Emeryville, Joint... | reverse complement strand
CAACTCATCTGCAGTCGGGATGCTCGTCATGGCCAACCCACAAAGAGCCTATTTTCTCTTCGATCCACCAAAGCCCTCATTTAATCAGTTCCCACTAGAGCCTCTATCGCTTGGTATGCCTTCAAGAAGCGAACCTAAATTTTCTAGTCCAATCAAACCCTCAAACACGAGCTGTTCCCCTCAAAAAGACAATAGAGAGAAGGATAGCAGCTCTTGGAAAAGCAATTTTCAGAGGAATATGTTTGTAAATAGCGGCGCGAAGATCGCAAACTATAATAATCAATCATTGGAACATGCAAGCAATATTTCTCCACTGCTAAAACAGCAAAATGCGCAGTTCACACCGCAGAGACCTCACAGAAAAAACCTGACTGAGGTGCAAATGAATCTTTCAAAGGCACTTCACAATGTGGATGAAGATTTTATATTTGAAATGCCATCAGCAATGGAAAATGAGACTCCACAAGTGTTGAAGCATTTGCAACATAGACTCGCTAAGAAGCAATCAGGCCGCCAAAGCTACGACTCGTTTTCAAAACAGAACACGGAACAATCAGAACAGCAACCTCAAAAATCAATTCGGAGAATGAGTCTAGAGAGACTCAATTCCGCGGAGCCCATTCGAATGAGCTCTAGAAGGAGAAAGAACCTTTCTCAAAGCCTACTAAGTGAAAATACAGTGGAATTGAAAAATACTAACAACTTTCTATTTTACTTTGACGATGTGCAGGTTACCCAGAAAAAAAGAAGCCTTGCTTCGGTTTGCTGGCTTCTGGTGCTGCCTTGTCTGATCAAAAAAGAAGCGAGAAGAAAATATACCACACGGAAAGTCTCATCAATAGCTACATTCCAATCAAACTACAACGACGTCATTAACAGTTTGAAATTCTACTTCCTTAACTCCTTATCGGACCAATTAGAGCAAATATTTACTCAAACGACGTCGATCTGCCTGGTTCAGAGGCAAGACACTGGGTTTTTTGGTAAAAAGAGGCTTAGTAACGATACCCTCCAGAATAGAGTCCAGAAGAGCGTGAATCCGATAATTTCCAATTTATTTCACAGTCTATTCGGAACTCTTCGTGGTACAAGGATGCCGGAGCACGTGATCAGTTTCCTCTGTTCAATCTCTGAGAATGGCTGCGTTCCACCGCCAGAATTCTACACGGATTTTGAGTTGCGACGGCTCTCGTTCTCTGCTCTTGGTAGCTTGAAATATCTCCATCCGCAGCAGTCCAAAATGGTACTTGGTGTGTTTGTGCTAGGGAAAGTTTTATTGCATCGCATGCTGCTCCATCCTCAAGAAGAGATGGCGTTTGGGCCAAAACTGGACCCGAAAAACCGAAAAGCGAAACGCAATGTGAAAATGATAGCTTCGATACTTTTCATCATTCTGGAAGATATCATAAAATCAACGGCAGAGGTGAATTTGAGAACGAATCCGCAGAGTTTGCAGAGAGTACCTGCAATCAAGGGAGGAAGGCTTGTCCTTGGTGAGAGTAAGGAGGATGAAGAAGCGATGCTGAATCAGAAGTTTGATTCGGATAGCATCATTCAAGGTTTGTATTCAAAAGAGGAGCTAGGGTATTACTTTAAGGCACGACAAGATGACGTTAAAGCTATTAGTTGCTGGATGATGAAGTGGATTGATGAACTGTATGCGATCACCAATGAGTATTATCTGGCGAATGGAAGCAAATATCGCCAGACGAAGAGACTCGCGTTAGGTGGACGAAAGTAGTCGTATCAGGTCAGGCTTACTTTTTAGTAAGTGATTAATATATCTAATTTATGTTAGAGATGTAGATGATATTTTTCATAGAAAACTTTCCATAAACAAGATTCTAATTTTTTTGTTACAATTGCTGAAAATGTCTTGTGAAGTTTTTTGACTAAGCAAAACACCGGACTTGTTATCTTAGTGTTCAAAACGTTCTTCATTCTTGTCATTGAATCGAAATGAGGTGGCTAATTCTCAAAGAAATATGTTTTCATCAAGGACAGCTCATCATTGGAAAATTCTGTTATTATCAGATCAGATGTCGACAGCGTGTTCCACAATTTAAGAGAAAGAGTAAATAAGGAAACAAATGATCTGAGTCTTGTCGAGTTTATTTTTAATGTTAAGCCGGAAGGCAAGTGGATCTCAATGAAATGAATTTCAGAGTTGCTTACTCCTGAGTGCTGTAGTGCGCTAAAACGGTGATCTTCTTTCAAGAATTGTACTAGTTATCAATTCATTTAATGGCCTGTTTCAAGAGTTTGACTGCGCCAGTGGATCGAATTAATTCTGGAGATACAATCAATTTTCTAATTCGAAAATCAGTCAGCTATTTGTTGATTTAAAATTTTGCCTACAAAATCAATCAGATTTTGATGGGTTTTGGTTCTCGAAACAGGGTGTATCATGCATTATCCTCCTCAGATTCCTCTGTCTGATGATGTCTTTGTTTGCTGAATCCTTCCTGATATTTGCTCATTCTTGCTTTTGGTAATTACTGAACCATCGTTCTGACTTATTCTGGAAATTAAAATATAACCTCTTGCCCCGTTTTTTGATCCGATTTAGGGTTAATACGAGCGATTCTGATCTGTTTGTGGGCTCGCCACTGGTTTGAACAGTTTTGATCAGTTGGCAGACATAGATATATACCCTCATAAAACCTCTCTATAATCATAAGATAACCGCATTACATAATGACTACCTCACAAAAAAGACTCCTAGCTATCAAAGGTTCTTCCAATGCTTCTTCAAGCAACTCAACAAGACGCATCAATTTCCTCATCCCACGCAGCCCTATCCAAAACACCAAAATCACTTTCAACAGCCCAACTGCCCGCAGGTCAAGTCTCGGAAGCCTGCCAAAGCTCAAACCTTCAATTTTCAACACTTCAAGCAAAAACTTCGCTGTCGCCAATACTTCCAGATTGGAAACCGAACTTCCGAAAATCAATGTGAAATCCAACACTAACCTCAAATTGACTCCAGAAAAAGAATTCAAACCGATCACAAGCCCTAGAAACTCTAAAATGAAAGGCATATGGGATCAGTACCAAGACTCCTGGTTCAACATCCAAAGCGAGACACTTAACCCGTTATTCCTCGATCTACCAACCCCAAGGCAGGTTAAGTCCCTCAACGATTTGAACACTCATGTCCCTGAGAAAATTATTGCAGAGAACCAAGCGAATCTTAGCCGAACTCAATACAAAAGCAATTCCAAAAAATACAAAGATTTGAATAATTCAGACCTCGAGACCTGCGAAGGGTGCAAGACCAAGAAACGAAGAGGCATTCGAATCGGATGCAATCACTTTGTTTGTCGAGAGTGCCTTCAATCGCATATAAAAAAGCAGATTGAAGCCGAGAAAATCCAGATTAAATGCGTGAAAAACGGGTGTACTTACCACCTTGACAAGGCAGAAATTAGCAAGAACGCCTCCAATACTGAAGTCGTGAAGAAATACTACGACCTCTGCGTCTCGAAATACGTCGAAAGAAATCCACATCAACTTGTACAATGCTTTACCCAAGGTTGCGGGTATGTTGTAGATCTGACAAAGTTAAAGCATAAGGAGATACTAAACTGCTCCAGATGCAAAATCAACTATTGCATGAGATGCCATAAAATAGCTCATCCAGGCCGACAATGCGCGGATATGTAACTAACAGTATTTTATATACATTTACCAAGGGATTTCATAATATCAGAAGGTTTTTTTAACTTAGTTACTATTAGACCATGCTAATTCAATGGGTTTTTTATTTGTCTTATTCCTCTTATATATTAGAAGATATACTTAGGTTGAAATTAACAAAATTCGAATGATTTATTGCGAAAAATCCTTTAAAAAATAAGTTAGTAGGGATATAGGACGTGAAATAGAAAGCGTCTCCCTGGTGTTAGTATGAAGAAGCATCGAGCATCAAAAAATTAATTATATTAACTAAATGAGAATCCTGGCAGAATCGTGCGTTGGATTAAGGAAGCCTGGATTCGAAACTTAAGAGTATCAAATTCAGAAATAAGTAATAAATAAAAATTAGACTCAGTTGAAAAATGGAAAAGAAATTCGTATTAGTCATCCACGGAGGCGCTGGCACAATCTTGAAAAGCCAAATGACTCCAGAAAACGAGAAGGAGCACCACAAAGGATTAGAAGAGTCCTTGTCTGCTGGGTACACTGTCCTGAAGAACGGAGGCACTGCAATGGACGCGGTCGTTGCAGCGGTTAAGTCCATGGAAGACAACATCCTCTTCAACGCGGGAAGAGGCTCTGCTTACTCTCATTACGGGAGAATCGAGATGGATGCTTCCCTTATGGACGGAAAGACTCTGAAAGCAGGCGCAGTCACGGGATTGCTGAAAACTAAGAATCCAATTGAGGTGTGCAAAAAAGTCATTGAAAACACAGAGTACGTGTTCATTTCTGGCGACGCCGCTGAGAAATTCGCTGAGTCTCATGGCCTTGAAATGAAGGACCCTGCCTACTTCCATTCAGAGAGAAGATGGAAGCAATTGGAGAAAGTCCGAGGACAAACTGAGATGTTCAGAGACCATAACGTCGTAGTAAAGGACGATTCTCAGGTTCAGTCAAAGGATGAGAAAACGAGTCCATTGGACGTAAAAGAGAAGGAGAATGAGAAGGAAAAGGAGAAACCAGCCGATGAAGTCGATCCTTATGGAGGAAAGGACCAAAAATATTCCACTGTTGGGGCTGTCGCTCTGGACGTTCACGGGAATCTTGCTGCCGCCACCTCAACTGGAGGATTGACGAACAAGAAATACGGAAGAATTGGAGACAGTCCGCTAATTGGAGCCGGAAATTATGCTAATAACAAGACCTGCGCAGTCTCCTGCACGGGTAACGGCGAGTATTTCATCAGATCAGTGGCTGCCTACGACGTCTCTGCGTTAATGGAGTACAAAGGTTTGGAGGTAGAGAAGGCCGCTGAATATGTTATTCATGAGAAGGTTCTTCCATTAGGTAGTGATGGAGGCTTAATCGCTGTTGATGCGAAAGGAAATATCGCGATGCCTTTGAGTTCTGAAGGGATGTATCGGGGTTTCGTTCGTGAGGATGGGAAGATGAAGACGTACATCTATAAAGATGAGCAATAAGTCCCACACCTTCCGAGATGATTACCGATCCCCTTGAAGAGAAGACTGCTTATCAAAATTTAATAGTAGGTGCTAGGGTATATGTTAAATGCTATGAACTATATATGATATGAAGAGACTATCTTACAAAATAATAACTTATTGGGAATTTAATGCGATGGGAATCGCTCTTATTAACTATAGGCTTTCTTTAATTGATTAAGTAATTGTTAAATAAGGTAAGGTTTAGTACGATAAATCGAGTAACATTTCAGATGGTTAAGTATTGTCTTGGTGTTAAGAGAAGAAGGTATGAAAGGTTCAACGGTAATCAATGCAATGTATTCATAACTTTAAAAATCCTCAGAAATTCATATTCTCAATGAATACGAAACTCAAAACAAAATAATGAATAATAGATTTCAGTACTGAATTTGAATTTTGTATTTTCTACTTCAGACTCGACATATATGTTCTCCTCTTAAAATATAATAAAATTGCAAGTGAGCATTGCTCAAATATGAAATAAAATTGCATTTTTCAAAATCCTTTCAGCTACATAAATTAAGGATTGCAGGCCAGTTATACATAAAAAAAAAAATATGCAGCTTATGAACTAGTCGATTATCTTAATATCAGGCCATCTCATGCTTAGCATCGATTTACCTTGCGCTTCGACCTGGCTTTTCGTTAGCTCAATCTGCTTCAGACTCTTCCAGGATGTATTTTTACAAAGCGCTTCCACTCCCTCATGACCAATCGCATTATACCCCAAGTCCAGGGCGGTAAGATTTACCCATACTGCGTTGGTACCTAATGCTTCTAATCCCTTTGGCCCAATATTATTTTGCGCCAAGTTAAGCCTCGCGAGGTTCTTCCATGAAGCATTCTCACCTAACGCCCAAGCTCCTACGTCTCCAATACTATTACTCTTTAGATTAAGAGACGACAGCATTTTCCATGCCACATTACCACTCAACCCTCTCGCTCCTTGGTCTCCAATATTATTTTTCGATAAATCAAGCGACACGAGGTTCGTCCATGACGTATTCTGTCCCAACATTATCGCTCCCTCTGGTCCGATTTCGTTCTGTGCTAACACGAGTCCTAGGAGATTCTTCCATGAGGAGTTGTTACCCAACGCAATTACTCCCTCATCTCCAACGCCGTTGTTCGTTAAAATGAGCGCTCTTAGATTTGCCCATGTTTTATTCTTGCTTAGGGCTTTCACTCCTTCGTTTCCGATGGCATTGCCTGTTAAATCGAGTGATTTCAGGTTCTTCCAAGACTTATTTTGGCTTAATGCTATCGCACCATCACTACCGATATTATTCGATTCTAAATTGAGTTCCTTAAGATAAGGCCAGTTTGTCCTTTCACTAAGAGTCTTGGCACCAATGGCGCTGATACCATTATGATTTAACATGACGAATTCAACTTCTTGGAGGTCAGTCTCGAGCAAGACTTCCATTTCGCAGTCTCCAAATGCCTTTTTGGCTACATTTAGGCTCTTGGCTAACCATTTTCCATCTTTAGATTGAGTTTTTACGCCTTCTGTTACTGCTTTCTTGACTTTTTCTTTTACGCTCTTCGGAATTTTGCTTTGATCGATTGGGACTGGGGTGGTTTCTTCCACAGCTCTGTATCTTTCAGGGTGGTTGGTGGGTTTCTTTACGTCCGTTGTATTTGCACAGCCCATACTGATGGTTATTCTCACAGGTACTTTTCCGATTAATATCTAATTCTGAACTATCAACATCTGTTCGAATTAGATTTATTTGATTCACAAAATCAAAACTCGGATTGTCAGAAAATTCTGATAGAAAGAAATTTTAGAACCGGGCAGGCGACCTATGTTTGAGAAATTCAATAGCTCATGGGAAGCAAAAGATAAGGATATCAACTCTCTAAAACTATTTCTTCTCGCAATCAACACGAGCGATACACTTTGAATATATATATTTCGTTAATGCTAGTTGCTTTTCTGAAAAAACCTATCAGTCGGTGATGAATTTGAATTTAATTTGGTCATTTGGCAGAATCTATTAGTTTTGAATCACATTTTCTTGCTATCTTTTTAGCAGCATTCAGAAATCTAATGCATCTAAGTGGACTCTCAAAATTCTCAATTATACGAATATGCAAAATGCGCTGCTATGATAAATGGAATTTTTCTTGTAATATGATTATGAGAATTGAAATACTTTTGCTCGACAAAAACGATAGAATATTTGGTGATTGTTTTGTGCTGGAGCAGTCCTGCTTCTATACTGGAGCATCATTTCTATGATATAAATGAATAAGCTTTTAGTGGTCTGCGCGAGCGAGAGATTCGTGAACTGCTGACTTCGTATCAATTGAAGCAAGCAAAAAGGAAAAAAAGCTACTATTCAATATTTTTTGTGACCGAGATTTACTGTTTTATTAAATCATCAAGTAATAAATTTGCTAAATAGAACCCTGCACCATTCGAGATTAAATAAAAGGAACTATTGATCATTGGGCTTAAAAAAGCTTATTTTTGCTAGGTGCTGCTCAGTCTCTTCGTCAACATCATTGGCCCATAGCACCGACTTCTTCGGCCGATTCTTTTTGGATAAGTAGAATACATGACTGCTCACAACTTAATAATATAATGCTGTTCGCTGTTTAATTGAACAGGCAATCCAATGATAACTTGCTTTTCAATCCAGTTAGACAAAAGTATAGTTACTTATTACAAGTAGCTCTTCGGATATAAATACCAAGCCTCAATTGATAATGAAAAAGGAAAAAAATAAAAATAAAGCAAAGAGAATGAAAGGTAAGCTCGCTATTCTGGTTCTATTGCTTGTGCTGGCAATTGCTGTGAAGTCAACTTCATTGCGCAAATTGCCTAGTCTTGGCTGGACTAAGAAAGCCAACAACTTAAATTCTGACGCGGACACCGACAAAGATACTACCAAAAATGGTAGGAGTGAAGGAACGACCTTTGAATAGTGGGTATATCTGTCTCGAAAACCAGAGTAGAGGAATAATAATTAGGATAGGGTAACTTGAGTGAAAAATTAGCATAACTCAAATAGATTCGTCATTCTTTACTTCTTTAGTAGACTTTGCATTTACCTTTATTTCATCGTTTGATCTATATTCATTTATAAACCATTCGACAGAAAAAATCCGCTCAATCTTTGGTTTTTGGACATCATCCGATGGCTTTAGAGGTGTAATTTAAAAGAATTACTAAACAAGGGAAATACAATGCTAAGAATTTGAAAATAATTTGATGTATATAGCATTATCTTGACTACTAATGCTTTGGTTTTTCAAACAGTTGATTGTAAATGGTAGTTCCCATTATTTGAATTAATAGAAATTTTGAATCTATAGGCTAGTGTCACGATATCCCCCTGAACAACTTTGTAATGGGCAATGAACTTTGATAATAGTATGACAAAAATTCTAACATTGATTGTGATGGATTCCCGTTATGGCACAGCAAGAAGGAGATATTTTGGCAACAACTCACTTTGTTGAGATCATGGATATGAACATTTCAAAATCAATCTAGGTTCTGCTTCAAAATTTACATCTCTTTTATTCTATGTTAAACAACCTCTACTTTCAATAACAGATTAATTAGTCGTTTTAGCTAATCGAAACACTCATTACCCTAATTTGTGTAAATTAAATCTCCATGGATACGCCAGAGCCAAATCATCCTGCTGCAAAGTAAGACTGTTCGTTGCTGACCCTCTATTAAACCAACCTAATTCATTCCTTAGTGAAGAAACCGCTTACTTACTCGAAGTTAAACGCGGAAAAACCGATAATACCACGTCTTCGCAGAGAAGGTTATCTCTACAAGTCATAAACTCCATCATTTTGCTTCTGGCACTCTACACATTCATGGTAACTCCTCCTCCTTCTACTCTCTTTACCCATGCCTTGAAGGAAACAATTTTCAGTTACTATGACAGCTCGCTCAGTTTGTTGCTCGTGTCTGAAGGAGCAGAATATTCACATTTGGGAGTTCTGAAGCTCATTATCATACCGTTTGGATTCAAGATTTTCTTCGCACCGTTCCTCGATGTGGTAATCACGAGCAAATTACTTGGTTATGCTGAAAAATCCATGATTTTCAAAGTATTTCAGCGCGAGTTTTGGAAAACGAAAAACATACCTTGTGCCTGTATTGACCATAGTAGCAATCACATTGAGCGCGTGTTCTTACGTATCATAGATCGCCTCTTTGACGTTGATAGTCTCTTTTTACATCAATCATTGGATATCAACTTACGCACAACATCTCTGGATGATAGTGCTAACAGGCGGGATCATATTAACGTTCAATGGGATTCACGTGCGAATTATCGTTGTGATGATAGCCTAATAACGTTTCATTTCATTAGGACGTTGCGGTTGACGGATGGGTTCTCACGCTCTTGCCATTCGATGAGTATTCAAAAGGCGCTTCATGTGATGTTGCTGGCGAGCAGCTAGGGCTCTTTCTTGGATACTTTCTTTTCATCCCGCTGAACAACGTCGAATTCTGCAATAAATATATTTTCACGACCCCACGATCAGTAAATTCTTTTGCATTTCCTTCTTTGTAACGATTGAATTAGACATCACTCCTTACTTCCCAAGAATTCATGCTGTTCAGTGCCGTCTTTGCATTTGTGTTAGCAATCGTGATTATGTTCTGTAAGAAGGAACGCAATCCGGTAAAAAACGAATATAAACAGCTCAAAGATATGGCAGCTTTGGTAACTACTATCCCAATTGATCCGTGGGTGTCTTACTCTTAATGCAGTTCACATCACTTTATCAGAATAAGAATTTACGCTTGCTTGGGATATTATTTTTAACCTTCCCTTTCTGCATTATGGCGATTCAACAGTCATTCAAAGTCCATCTCGTCCGCAATGTAAAATTTTGTTTTGAAGCATTATCTGATTAGCACAGGGCATGAGCACCTCAGACGTCAGTAACATTGGCTTGATCTGCCTGCCAGTTAATCTATTCGTTTGCTGGGGATTAGTACATGCTTCTTAATTAGAAACTCGCTGAAGTGTAATTTTTAGCCGCGATATGTGAAGAAAGAAAGCAAGAAAATAAGAGAAGCAATGATAACGGTTTTCGTTCGGTTGCTTGCAGTAAATCCTAAATTCTTACAGAGCATATCATCAACTAATTATAACTGATAGAGCATTGGCATATTTTATACATATATCAATTTTAACGAGGACACAAATTACAATAAAACTTGGTATTTTCTAGCCGGTTTCAAAATCATAGACGCGACGGCCGCATCAATATATTCGATATACGTAACAACGTTCATACAACACGTTGCTGATGTGGTAATATTCTCTCTCTCTTTGATTGCAGCAATGAATTGGAATTGAAAACAAGGAAATTGGAGGCTCATTTATGACTTCGTTAAACGTGATTATAGATATTGGCCATTGGGGATGGGAAATTATCTCTCTATTTTTGCTTCAGTATGTAGATCAACATATTATTGCTATTTGCTGTTGGGTTGGAGGAGCGATTTACCTCGTTTCTTTTGGGAGGTACGCTGCGAAAGCATTGGATAATGAGCCAAGAGAAAAGTAAACTGAGTTGGTTTGGAACTTTTGCTCATCTTTATTATTTAATTTAAAGCTTTCGCCCTCAATTAGCTCCAGGAAATGTCCCATACAGCGAAATAGCAGCTAGTGAAGAAGCGTTCTCACCTGAACGTGATATGAGGGCTTGGTTGTAGTTTGAATATTGAATATTTTGTTAATTTGTTGGAGTTTTCTCAGACGTTATGATAGTTACATAATTCAGAGTTTTAGATGCATCCAAATACGAAACCGAATATCCGTCAACTATGTTTTCAAGTAAGCGAAGTTTAATTGATAGATTTTCATTCATCATAAGTAAGCCTTAGTATGCATCTTTAGCTAATCAATTTGAACTGTTGCTCAAATATTTACAACAAATCAATCTCATTTAAATTTTTCATGAGAGGTCTTGATATATTGAATGAATCACAATTATCATATCAACGAATTTGTTGTTGAGCACTAGTTAAACTAGTTTTGTAAATTAAGAAGAGGAAAATAAGTAACGAACAACTGAGCTGAATGGAACTGGACATGTAGAATTAAGCGTTATTAAGACCATTTTTCATTAGTATTTAGAATTCAATGAATTTCTTCATCGCGAAATGATTTATAGCTTGGAATTCGAGCATTTAAAATGAATTCATCCACAGAAAAATGTCTACTCCGGAACTGATTGTCACCAGTGCTGATGCTGGCTAATTTATTTCCTTCTTGCAATATTTGGTGTAACTTCCTTGATAACGCCAAAAATAAAAAGTAGAATTTTTTTGGGAATATTTATCTGCAACTCCCCTCACCGCAACTTTCTCCTTTCGAGATCGTCTTCCACAACTTTTTTTCACGCATCTTGTGAGGTCTTTTTAATTTATCGGATAAGTAAAATTAGATATTCTCCTTCGTATTGTTGCCTATAGCCTGATATACTTCAGTCCTATAGACATAACTAAATTGACTAGTCTCAACATCTTTACATCAACCTACCTATTCATTTTGATGTGACTTATTCATAACATTTCCAAGCTTTTTTTTTTTTCAATCAATGCGTTAAAAACCACGTTAATAACTGCGATGCTGCTAGTCGTTATATCCAATAAATACCCCAATTTTTGACTTGTTTTAAACAAAACTCAATGTCCGCCTTAGAAACCAAGCCAACTCCTGCCAAGTATGTTCATCCAGGAGTTAAACTCAACTTTGTTCACATATTAGCGAAGAATCCGGCTATGTATCCGATCACAAGCACGCAAAACCAGCTGTTTCCACATCTTCAAAAAGAAAAAGACTCCAGTTACATGTAGTAAACGCGATTATCATGCTGTTAGCACTGTACACAGTGCAGGTAAATCTTACTTTCCTTCCTTACCAAATCCTCTTTTTCAGAAAACAATTCAGAACTACTTTGAAAACTCGCTCAGTTTAGTGTTGGCAGCCGAAGGAGCGGAATATTCCCAACTGGGAATCCTCAAACTCATTGGAATTGCTTGGGGATTAAAGGCATTATTCGCACCAATCCTCGATATCGTAAGCATATACATAATGATTCCCTTATGATCACATTTCATTTTCACAAAGTATTACAATAAGAAGTTCGGTAAAAGAAAATCATATATCGTGCCTCTGCTCGTCTTTGTAACGCGCTCTCTAGCACTCTGAGTTAATTGCTTATTTTCGAAAGATCGCTTGCTTGGTGTTTTTGATCTCATTTTATATCGATGGCTGGATCGCGGAATACACTACGAGCCTCTGGTTAATAGTGTTATCAGGCACGGCCGTGCAGTTATTCAACGGAATTGAAGTATAAGGCACCTTATTTTCCTACAATTTCACCCTCTCTGCGTATATCAGGATGTCGCTATCGATGGCTGGGTGCTCACGCTCTTGCCGTTTGATGAGTACTCCAAAGGGGCTTCAAGCCAGGTCGCTGGAGGGCAACTCGGACAGTTGTTCGGATATTATTTTTTCATTCCATTAAGCAGCGCTGATTTCTGCAACAAGTACATTTTCAATACACCTCGCACTGTAATATTCTCATATTTTACACATCCATTAACAATCTTGCGTTAGACTGGCCTGCTTGACTCGCAGAGCTTCATGATGATCTTTGCGGTTGTTGCCATAGTGCTAGCAATGTGGATCATGTTCTGTAAAAAAGAGCGCAACCCTTCCAAAAATGAGTACACAGAGCTAAAACACATGAATGCATTGGTAAATAATCACTAAATCGAACACTAAAAACTCATTTTGATTAGTTTAAATCCCTTTACCAAAACAAAAATCTTCGGTTGCTCTCGATTTTGTTTTTAACATACCCATTTTGCCTTATGGCGATTCAAGAATCTTATAAAGTTTCTCTCGTTCGCAATGTAAATTTGTCTCTTGACTGCTTATTCAATGAAAATTTAGGGAATGAGCACGTCGGATATAAGCAATATTGGCCTGATTTGCTTGCCAATAAACTTATTCGTCTGCTGGAAATTGGTACTCGAGGTCTTTTATCAGCTTATTAACGCTTTTCTGTAGCCGGAATACGTTAAAAAGAATAGCAAACTCATAAGAAATATGATGATAACTGTACTCGTTCGACTAGTTGTGGTAAATCATTTCATTTCTTGGAGAGAATTTTGAATAACTTTGGCAATAGAGCGTTGGAATATTCTATACGTATATGAGTTTTGACGTCAATACGAGTTACAAAAGGACTTGGTATCTCCTGCTAGGATTCAAAATTATTGAAGCGATTGCTACATCCATGCAATCGATATACGAAACGTCTTTCTTGCAGCATATTGCCGATGTGGTAATTATAGATAGCTTTGGTTCTTTGAATAACTAGTTGAAAATAAAGGAAATTGGAGGCTCGTTTATGGCTTTTCTTAATGTGATTAATAAAATCGGCTCATGGGGATGGGACATTATCTGCCTATTTTTACTCCAATATGTAGATCAATATATCGTTGCAGTTGGGTCTTGGGTTGGTGGAGCGATTTATCTGGTGATTTTTGCGAGGTATGCTGCGAGTGCTCTTGACAATGAGCCAAAAGAAAAGTAAGTCGAACTACTCAGGAATCTTTCTAAAGATTTCTATTTTTAAAGTTTCCAACCCCGATTATGTCCAGGTGATGTTCCTTACAGTGAAATACCAGACCATGAAGAACCTATTCAAGAAGATGGGGACGATCAGCCACGTGCGAAAGGCACTAACATTTGATTGCAGTTACAATGATATTTTTTTAATATTTTGTTTTTCTTGCTTTTGCCAACAAACTGCCAGAATTTAAGCTCAAACTTTGTATTCTATGATAATTGTTACATGGTGTTACAATGATAATATTCTTCTTTGAAAGATGATGCTGCTTTCATAATCAATAATCTAAGGTCAATATACCAACTGTAGGTTGTATCTGTTCAAACAAGAGAATAGGACTTAATGCTAGCAGATCAAGCAACAGTGGTATCAGAAATAATCAAAGAGAATCAGAATATTCTGCTTCTTCACTTAAAAACATAATTAATTTCGCAAACTCTGTAAACTAAAATATATTGATTCATATTAGAAATCTCTTGATTGATACTAAGCAGAAGAATCATACTAGCTATTCTCCAAATTCAAAGAGCACAATTATTAATTTACTGATGCAGTGAAAACTCTCTTCATGCGTTTAATACGTTGTATCAACAGCGCTGTAGGCTTCAATGAAAGAGAGAGAGAAGTAATCCATGAGTTTCTTGGTAATTTTTGACGAAAGGAAAAACTGATCTAATATGGCCGTATACTTTACCTACTTCATTTTCATTTCTACTGACTATTATTCAGCACTTTCATAACTGGTGTTTGGAATATTCCATCTAGATAA
>ENA-UOTX01001672-UOTX01001672.1-compost-metagenome-genome-assembly--contig:-NODE-1672-length-14570-cov-15.560546_pt1 | contig 14570 bp, 7 predicted proteins | sample MGYA00238143_ERZ746982 | MGnify/ENA primary metagenome ERZ746982 (study PRJEB28758, sample SAMN06268862) | compost metagenome | isolation source: single cell | place: USA: California, Emeryville, Joint... | reverse complement strand
ACAAACTCGTTTCTCGATTCAGGGTAACCAAATAAGATCTAAAAGATAGTTAGTGATTGGAAACGGAATGGAGCAGAGTAAATATTGCGATTAAGGACGCTATTGTTGCCGCTAGCATTATACAACGTATCAACGTCATCCACTGTATTCAAAGACATTCTCTGCCTTGCCCCTCTTTTTTCGACACCTCTGCTGTGGTAATATGGCCTATCTGCTGAAAAGTAGGGTAATTCGGTCACTAATCAGGTCGACTTCCATAATCAGATTCTTCTGTTTGGAGCAAAACACATTTTTTATGCCAGTCTACTTCTCAAAGGTTACTGATTACTTGGAAAAATGATTTGCTGATTGAAACGGCCCGCATTTTATAGTTTTGTATTGATTCACTCAGCCACAGGAGGTACAGCCACACTGGAAGACCATCGAATGCCAGAATACTGTGGAGGTCATCTTTTCAATCAAAAACACGGGCAATTTAATGAATCTACCTAATTATAATTGCTTCTTGTGCATTTGAAGGACATCTTTGCGTATGAAGTGAGCAATTATTGTATAAGTCATTTTTTGCGTTCTTTATGCTGAAAATGAAGAGTAACCCTAAAAAGCATCTAAAACAGTATTGATCTTTCTGTTCAGTAAGTTACGCTTTTATTTATTTAAAACTCAGTACTTTACGGCAAGTAATAATTTTCAACTTTCACAAAATAAAAAACCAGCAAAAGTTCTCAATGTCCAGAGGATTCGACCTCTTCACACAAATCATCAAGCTTAACTACAAAGGATCAGATCGTTTTGCAACCAAAGCAGGTTGCTTTTTCACGATTTGTGTCGTTTTGATTACATTGATCCAATCCATTCTCACATTTAAATCAATATTCGGTTTTCACTCACCCCAGGTGACCATTGATCGTCAAATCGTCAAAGATCCTAATCCAACTACCCTTAATTCCTCAGAATTTGTCTTTGCTGTTAAATTTCCAGACATCGACTCACCGTTGTCTTACATGTCCCTTCAAATGTATCACTATAAAAGCATCCAACATGATAACGGAACAAATGAAGAAATATGGATGCCATTCCCCTATAAAAAGTGCTCCAGCTACATGAGAGATCACCAAGAAAGTTTTAAAGTACTAGGCCTTTCTGAAGCTTTTTGTCCAGATTCATCTGTTAATTTCAGGCTTGCTGGAGAATATCATGGGGCTGAAACTGATCAAGTAGTGATAAGCATAACCTCATGCAGCAACGAGACAAGCAAGGACACTGGTATCGTTTGTAAACCCAAAGATGAAATTGACAGCTACTTTAACAATTCGAAATACAGTATATTGGAATTTTATTACTCTGATACTATTTTCTCTCCAACCAATTATTCGACACCAGCAACACATTATCTAACATTTGCGTACGTCTACTTGAGCCCAGGTGTTCATAGTGTGAAAACTGAAGTGTTTGTTAATCAACAAGATATAATAACGGATGATCATTTGCTGCTTGAGCATTGGAATCCCAAAAATCAAACTACTTATCAAATTGACCCAAGAGAAACGATGATTCAACCAACCGGAATGATAATGAATGATGATGGCACCTATGATATCGCAGAAATATGGATTCAGAAAAGTCGTTATCAATATACTACGAAAAGACTATATCCGAAGTTACAGCAAGGCCTGGCGAATATTGCGAGTGTTTTTAGTCTATGCGTTGTTATTTTTGGGTTGATCACTGCTTGTTATGTCACTCGCGCGTATTTGTTGAATATTGCAAATCAGATTTACGAGTTTGATTTTCAAAATGGCCAAGGAGGTACAATGCTAAGACAAAATAAACTCAGAAAACGTAGAAGCAATGAGAGAATGAAGACTCCAGCAGGAGGTGAACTGCCAGCTTCAAAGAAGAAGCAGAAGCTTCGATGCATAGGTGGGGTGGGCGGTATAAAAGAACCTGAAACAAGGCCAGCACTCAAATTGGCTAGCGAAAAGCAAACGATAAGCTATAACTTCGGAGACTTCCTTTTGAGTCTTTTGCCATGTGTCAGAAGAAAAAAAGATGTGCTGATTGACAATGCGGTAGATGAAGCTGAGAGAGACATTGATTTGGTTGGAATAGTGAAGAAACTGCAAGAATTTGAGCGACTCAAGAATATTCTTTTTGATGAGGATGAACTGCTACTATTGTCATATTCTAGGACTCCGGTCATTTCTCTTCAAGACTCTTCTTTGAAGGAGAGGGATTTTCAAGGGAGTCAGGCGATATTCAATGAAACCGAAGAAAAGAACAGTAATATAAAGAAAACTAAACAACCAAAATCCAAACAAGCAGCGAAGGAAAAAACTCATTCAGCTAAGCACCTCACTCAAGACTCAAAGAAAAGTTTAGAGGACAATGCAAACAATCGAAAGACTTTTGTTGCTACCTATAAAAGTTATAATAGTCTCCTCAAGAAGGCGAGATACTCTCCGATTTCGCAAAAAATTCTGAAGGTTATGGATCCGAAAATAAGTGATATATTTTTTGATTTGAGCATGAAATCTGCTCCTAGTCCAGAAATCATGGACCAGAATGGAAATGGGGTGAATGAGATTGCCGCTGCAAAAAGGCAAGCATGTCAAAAAATTTCTAAGGTTGAGGCTGGACTCATTATTTCGAAACACTTGGAGATTATTTATCAAAGAAGAAGAACTCGATTGCCAAATCAGAAATCATGGGTACCATCCAATGAAGTTTCTCATCATCATCACCAGCAAAGCGACATTGAAATCCTGGGAGACTTTGTTATGCCAACTGAAGAGCAACCTATACAGCCTGATGATGATGAGGGACAGAAAATTCCTGAGAGTATTAATAATGAAAACAATCAAGAGCTCGAAATAATCACGAATACAGACTATCTAGATAAAATGAACAGTTCAAATAATGGTATAGCAAACGATCAAAATAATCCATATATAAATGTTAAGATTGATCCTGAAGTTTCAGAGCCTCCTCCATTGAAACAGGAACAGAGTAAATACGCTTTGCCTTCAATTAGGTTATTGGCACGGACTTCTACAGGAAACTTCAGCGCATTTGGGAATTCGATCAATCAATTCTCCGGACAAAGCCCTTGCTCACGCAACTTCTTCCCCCATCCACCGAGCTGATTAATTTAACATCTCTCGAATTAATTTGAGGTATCTGAGATTAATGTTTAATTGTTTAGGATTATTTTCGTTGTCATGACTTAACTAAAGATGATTTCATAGAATTTTTTTGGGGCTAGATATCCTGCAATTAGTTGTGTTTATTTATTCTATTAACACTAAATCCTCAGTAAATCGCCATTTTATAAATGTTGTGTGTTTTTTGGAAAGAGATCTCCTTTGCTTCGATCTTGCAGTGAGCTAACGACTATTTCTTGTTTCACGCTGTGAATTTGCAAGCTGACCAGGACAGAACTCAGCCACTGCATATATTATATCCACACACTATTTTATTTTTAACACTCGAATTGAATTAATAAACCATTGCGCAATAAGCAACCAAGACTATAGCACTACTAATTCTCCGTGGATTAGACTTTTTTCACGAGCAAATAAAGTTATGCTACAATAGATCGGACAAATTCGCCACCAACGCAGGTTGTGTTTTCACAATCTGCGTCGTTGTGATATTACATTAATTCAAGCGATAGTAACATTTCGTTCAATTTTGGATTTTCACTCACCATAAGTCACTATCGACCGCACAGTACTTCAAAACCTCTAGCCTACTTACCTTAAATTCCTCAGAATTCAACTTTTTTCGTCAACGTAGCAGATCTTAACGACTCATCCTTCATTTCTTTTTCAGCATGTATTACATTCAATCCATTTAACTGGAAAATAGATCATATTCCCTGAATTTCTCAACCATTCCGTTTAAATGGTGTATGGTCGAGGAAATGAAAAATATAGTACACACTTCTTACCCTCCTGATATCCTCACAGAGTCTATTTGTCCAGTCGCCACGGAGATACAATTGAAAGGGTCATCCTTTCGAAGCACTCATTATCAGAAATTGTTCATAGATGTGAAAAGATGCGTCAAGTCAATGGTACTAGTCACCTTGATATTATCTGTAAACTAAGAAGAGACTGTGGGACTTGTAGGATAATACCGGCCATGTATGTGATTCGAGCTTATACTTTGGAAATTGCGAGTCAGATATATGATTTTGACTACCCAATCAACTAATTCCTTCAAACTTATCCTCAATTAACACTGTTAATAGGAAGAATTTGTGTCTCAAGAATTCTGACGAATCGATAGCGCTACTTTAATTGAATCAGATTATTACTCGCCAGCCAGATAATCCAATGAAATAATTATATATTCTGATCTCTGATATCCTGATCGGTTTCCTTTAGCTTATAAATATCCCTCATCAATAAATTTGAAGAAATTAAAAAAACTCAACGATTACCAAAACATATGGAAACAAGAGTCGTAATAGGCTGTGACATCGGCGGTGTTGTTAGAAGAGGCGACGATCCCGTCCCAGGAGCCATCGAAGGCCTCAAGAGTCTCCTAAGGACTCACGATCTGCTCTTTATCTCCAAAGCTGGACAAGAACACAGAAAGAAGACATTGGCCTTTCTTAAAGAGTATGAACTCGACACGATACCGATTATTTTCTGTGATACCGACAAGGAGAAGGCTGGCATCGCTGCAAAGAACAGAGTCAAGGTCATGATTGATGACAAGCACTCCATATTGAATCAATTCCCAAAAGATAACCTCAAAATTTGGCTCTGTGATGACCAAAAGCAGATCGACGGAGCGATAAAGTATAACCACCTCGAATTTGTTAAATTGGCGAGAAACCGGGATGAAGTTATTAAAATTACTATACCTCCTCCAGTGGACGAAGCAGCAGCAGAGGAAAGTGATGATGATGAAGTGGAAAATGATGATCCTTAATTAATTAGAATGATCTCAAGCATCTGGAAATAAAACATGAAGCTCAGAAAATACAAATGCAAGCGAATTTTTTGAGAAACTGGAGTCAGATTAGTGAGTAAGTGTATGTATTCACTTAATCTATCTATATATAAAATCGTTTAAAGTATCTGCTTTCACGGGACCGTGTGTTAGCACCTTTAACAAATACAATAGAGGTGTAAAGATGCTTTCTCTCTGTCTAAACAAAAAAAATATTAAAAACTTCAAAAGGGGGTAGATAGATGAAAATTTACTCTTTTTACTATTCAGCACAAGTAATCCGATGTTATCCTAAGCAGATTTAAATTTTTTTACTTCTTCAATAGTCATATGTTCCAAGGGTATTAGAAGTTTACGCTAATATCGATATTTTTACGAACACATAATTAATTTGGGAATAAATATTATAGCGAAAAAAGAGGAAGATAATAACTTGATGTTTCGAGCATTCGACCTCTTTCATCAAACCGTCAAGCTGAATTACAATGAATCAAACAAATTCTCCATAAATGTGGGCGCTTTCTGTACGATTGGTGTTGTTATCATAACTTTAACTCAAGCAATCACTACTTTCAAGCGATTTTAGGTTTCCAGTCACCACAAGTAACGATTGAGCGTACATTACTTGAAAATCCTGGGTTACTCACTTTGGATTCCTCAAGTTTCCATTTTATGGTCAACGTGTTTGATGTCAATTTCTCTTCATCCTATGTTTCTTTCAACATGTATTACGAACATATCATCAAGCTGAAAAATGGGTCATTGCAAGTCTACAATATTAACATTCCTTTCAAGAGATGCTCAGCTGATTACTTGCAAAAATACAGCGTGACTTCCTACCCTCCAGATTTTCTCAACACCTCCATTTGTCCAGACACAACTCAAATTCAACTCAATGGCTCTTCGTTACAGAGTCCCAATTACCAGAGTCTCATGCGTGAACGATACAAATCATCCAGACATTATCTGCAAACCCAGTGACGAAATCGATGATTATCTTCGCAATAACACACCGCTGTGGCTTTGTTTTATTCTAGCACCATCATGTCCCCATCCAATCATTCTACGCCCGTCACATATTATCTAGATTACGCGACTTATTACTTACTTCCAGAGGATTACACCGTCGAAGGTAAGATATTTATCAATTACTGATGACAATTTATTTCTCGAGGGCTGGAACCCTAAAACACATACAACATATCAAATTGACCCTATGGAGATGAAGACTAAGATAGGCAAATTGAAAACAGACGCATCAGGCAATTATCACATGCTGAATTGATATTTGAGTCGGAGCAGCAATAAGTACACAACAAAAAGACTATATCCGAAATTCCAGCAAGGTCAAGGTCTAGCCAGCGTCGGAAGTGTATTTGGTCTATGTATGGGGGTTTTTTGGGATCATAACCGCTGTTTATTTGAATCGAGCCTATACGTTGAATATTGCGAGTCAGTTATATGAATTTGATGATCAAAACGCTCCAAAGATAATGAAAAAACGACAGCGTGAGTCTAGCAGTGGGAAGAATCACTGGAGATTGGGTGGGAAAGAAGCGATTCAAGATGCGAATGGATTAGGCATAGAAAACAACTCTGCAGTAAGTCTTGATTTACAAAACGCCTTGATGAGTCGCAACAAACAAGCGTTGAGTTATAATTTTGGGGATATCCTCTTGAGTTTCTCCCCTTGTATCAAAAGAAGAGGAATATTATCATCAAAAAAGCTATGAGTAAAGCTGCAAGGGAAATTGATCTGATCGAAATACTGAAGAAGCTCCAAGAATTAGAGCGACTCAAAAAAATACTCCTTGATGAAGATGAGCTGAGAATGCTTTCGTATTCCCAACTTCCCGTTATCTCTCTCCAAGGCGATTGTGAAGCTAACTGTTATCGGTTTAGACATACTAAAGAGAAAATGAGTAACAAGCCAATTAAGAAAACATCGAAAGCAGACTCTATACAAGAAGTGGAAAATCAAAAGAAAAATCTGGTGCAGCCTCTCAACAATCCAAGGGAAGCTCAATTCAGGATGATAATCTAGATGCATTTGTTTCTTCATCCAGAAGCTTCAATCGACTCCTTAAGAAGATGAGATACTCTCCTATCTCTCGAAGAATTTTGAAGATTATGGATCCTAAAATAAGTGACGCATTCTTCGATTTCGAGATGAAACCTCGCCCTCCGAATCTGGTAAAAGCACAAATACAAGATAGCAAAGTTTCAAAAAGCCCAAAGCTGGAAGCTGGCTTGATGATTGCTAAACATCTGGAAGATTACTCTTGTAGAAGAAGAAAAACCGTACAGGACTCAAAGATGCTGGTAGACAATAGTAAAACCTCACAAAAATTTGAGCAGAATAGCCATGATGTCGTAGACTATTCTATTCTCTCTGAAAAGCAACTCTTGAAAACTATAAACCAAGAACCTCATACTCCAACAATAGCAATCGAATTAAATGAAATAAGCCCCTCAAAGATTAACTCATTATCAAATACTCGAATAGCGCCTCAGCAGAATAAACAGCTTACATTTAAAATTTCCCATTCATCTTCATCAAAATGGGAGCGCCATAAAGCCAATACTCCTCCAATACTAGCATTCCCAAAGGCTTCTGCTGATAAAGCTTATTTCGATTATTCTGGAAGCACATAGAGATCGGCTTCTTGAGCGGAGAGAAGGGATGCCGTTCAGAGTTCGATGTGATACTCAATTTCACCATGCTTTGAGATTCAATACCCTATCTAGCTCAGCTCTAAGCTGCCTATAATATAAGATACTTCAATATGAACTACGTTTATTAGTAGAGTTTAATTTTGTTTTCGTATAGTACGTATCAAAACTCTTAAAATCATTCGAAAGATAATCTTATATAAGCGGGCATGGTTTTTATGAAGAATGAGTCTTATTAAGATACGACTAATCCTGACCAAGTTATAATATTGTAAGTGACAAAAAACTTATTAATGAAACCTTCATTCTCTTGCAATAAAAATCGCTTCAATTTAATTTTCCAATAAAACTTGATGAGTAAAATCCGCACTCATTCGATAACGAAAAATTTAAAATAAGCATAATTCTCCAATGTCTCGCGCGTTAGACATGTTTCATCAAATGATCAGACTTAATTACAAGGGATCAAACAATTTCTCGACAAATACAGGCTGCTTATTCACCATTTTAGTTGTGGCAATCACATTAGTTCAAGGAATCAATACATTTCGATCAATTTTGGGTTACCACTCACCCCAAGTAACCGTAGAACGCACAGAGCTCATCGATAGTGGGTTATTTACTCTCAATTTTTCAGATTTCCGACTAATGCTCAACGTGTTTGGTGCCAACTACTCTTCATCCTTCGTTTCTTTCCACATGAATTATGTACAAGCCTATAAATTTGATAATGGAACATTGCAACAACGATTGATTCAAATTCCTTACAAGAGATGTCCAACCGACTACTTTAAGGATTACCCTGTGGGCACCTATCCGCCAGAGTTTATTTATACGGGCATTTGCCCAGACGTGACTGAAATTGAATTGAACGGAGCAGATTATAACAGTCCCAATTATAAGAGTATAGCAATCACGGTTACAAAATGCATGAATGGTTCACATCCCGAGATTACCTGCAAATCCAGCGAAGAAATCGACGAATATCTCAAAAACTTTTCAGTCATTGTCGGATTATTTTACTCTAATTCTCTTCTGGCTTCAACAAATTATTCAACGCCGATAACTTACTTCATGGATTATGTGTATTGGTATCTGCCTCCAGCGGGTTTTACTCTCGAAGCTGATGTGCCTGTCAACCAACAAGATTTAATTACTGATGACAACTTATTTTTGGAGGGCTGGAATCCAAAAACCCAGACGACGTATCAATTTGATCCCACTGAAATGAAAGATCGAATCGGCAATTTACAAAAAGACCCGATAGGCAATGATATCTTGCTTAATATATTGATGCATCGGAGCAGCAAGCAATATACAACGAAAAGATTATACCCAAAGCTCCAGCAGGGGCTAGCAAATGTTGGAAGCGTTTTCAGTCTCTGTGTAGGTGTGTTTGGGATTCTAACAGCCATGTATGTCAGTCGAGTCTATCCTTTGAGTATTGCCAATCAACTCTATGAGTTCGATCTTCCAAATCCCCAAAAAGAAACGACGAAGCATCATTCTAAGAAAAAGAAGGAAAAATCAAAAGGTAACAAAGCAGAGAGTGACAGAGAGACGTCAAAACCTCAAGAAACAAAGAAGGAAGGAGATACTGAACTCGAAAGCATCTTGCTTGGTGGAAAAGATAAGCTGAGATATAACTTCATCGATTTCATTTTGGGCTTTTTCCCCTGCATCAAAAGAGAAAAAAATCTGATTATCAACAAAGCTATAACAGCTGCTGAGAAAGAAATTGATCTGGTCGAGATATTAAAGAAACTCCAGCAATTGGACAGACTTAAGAATATTCTACTGGACGAGGATGAACTGATAATGATTTCATATTACCAACCGCCAGTTATTTCTCTCAATAATGCGTCTGAGGAGCAGGATCTCCAGGCGACTATCTCGAGATTTAATAATCCCAAAGGGAAGAGTAGCAAAACGTCTAAGAAAAAAACGAAATCCACCAAAGAACAAAAGAAATCAAATGACTCAAGCAAAAACTCACACAATTCAAATCAGAATGACGATGGAAATGCATTTGCTGTTGTTGCTCTTCGGAGCTACAATCGGCTCCTTAAGAAGAGGAGAAACTCTCCAGTTTCTCGAAAAATCCTCAAGTACATGCACCCGAAAGTCAATGATGCATTATTCGATTTTGTTATTAATGATAATCTTCCCAATCAATCCCAGCTGACTCGAAACGTAAATAAACCTCGCCAAATGTCGAAGCTGGAAGCAGGACTGATTATTTCCGGCAGGGTGCAAAGGTATTTAGAAAGAAGAAGAGCGAGAACAAAGCAGTCTTCAAAGGACCCAGCTAATGACAGCCTTATCTCACCGGGTCTCGATCAGGTTAGTCATGACGTCCTTGGAGATTGCTCCTTTCTCTCTGAAAAGCAACCCCTGAAGCCTGTAACGCAGCAGCTTGATATTACTCACAAATTTGACCAAGAGTCTCGTACTCCATCAATAGCATTACGATTAAACGAAATGAGTTCCTTGAGGATGAATACATCAAACAGTCAAACCATCCATCAGCATAATAGTCAGAGTGATCCCAAGCTTTCTCGCCCTTCTCCATCAAAGCAAGAACACTCACGCAGACTCCCTCCACTAATAACATTTCCCAAGACTGCTAGTAATCCATACTTTGATGCTCCTGGAAGCTCGCTGGGTTCAAAATTTCTGCAAGAAGAGAAGGAGTCGCCACAGAGCATTGAGAACCGTTATTCACCCACATTGCATTAATCAATTGAGTTGAATTTAACTACATATAACTCGATAGAGTGAGAATTAGTGGATATTATCAAAGTTAATTCAACCAAGTCTAAGTGAATATCTATTCTAATAAATAATCACATTCAAACTGAACATTCAAAAAGGATTGGCTTCATAGAATTAGAGTTCAGAAGATTTATGTGAGGCAATTTGCATAAACTACACTCGTATGCTGCTTACAAAAGATTAGGAGTCTAAATTATAAAAAAATTGTCCACAGAAAGGCATACCTGCAGCCGCGATAGTCAGCTAAGATCTCAAACGGAAAAACGTGGTAAATATTCATGAAATGATGGAGTCTATTCAAAGGCAATAAAGCACGAATTTAGATTCTTTAATAAAATAAATAATCAAATATCCTTCAGTGTTAATTTTAATTAAAGGCGATGCAAAAGCCAAAGTTAGCTTCCTTGTTTGTCTTTGTAGTTTGGCCATAATTGCTGATTTGGATATTTGGGGGGGGGATAAAGTAACTCTCTCAACTCACAGGCGATAGTAGGTCTGTGTTTTGGTATTTTTTATTATTTTTTTTTTAATATATTTTGGGACTGAACAAAAAAAAATAATATAAAATGGCTTTCTCAACTAAGATTAAACGTTTGTTGTGAAGAAGAGATCAGTATTTAATTTTCGGTCTTAATTATCTTAAGCAAGCTGATTCATTAATTATTGGTACTACTCATGCGAATCGCTATTAGAAGGGCTCGTGAGTGCTAATAAAATTATTTAAAATAGTGCGAAAAATCAAGGCAATACCCGCTTCCCAATGTTGCGTGAATTTGATATCTTCCATCAAATCATCAGGCTGAATTACAGGGACGCAAACACTTTCTCAACGACTACAGGCTGCTTCTTTACCACTTGCGTTATTATCATCACTCTCATCCAAGGAATTTCAACGTTTCGATCCATTTTGAGTTTCCAATCGCCACAAGTAACAATCGAACGCACAGAGCTTATAAATCCAGGCTACTTCACCCTCAATTCCTCAGATTTCCAGTTTATGATCAATGTTGAAGGAGGTCTCAATTTCTCTTCATCATTCCTTTCTGTCAGGATGTTCTACATGAAAGTCTTTAAATATGAGGATGGCACATATGGTGAAACGCAGATCGAAATTCCTTATAAGAGATGTCCATCCAACTACTTTAAGAAATTCCCTGTAGGTACTTATCCTCCAGGACTAGCTGAAACTGGGATTTGTCCAGACCTTTCGAAAATTGAATTAAATGGATTCGATTATGCGAGCGACCATTTTCAGAGATTAGGTATCATCTTAACAAAGTGCGTGAACAATACAAACCGGCCAGACATCATTTGCAAATCCAGTGAAGAAATAGAAGACTTTCTGAAAAATCCAGTTATTCCAATTGTTGCCACGTTATTCTACACCAATACAATCATATCTCCTACGAATTATTCGACTCCATCGATCTATTATTTGGAGTATGAAGAATACTACTTGCCGCCAACGGGGTTTACTATGTTAGTTGATGTGCCTATCAATCAGCAAGATTTAATCACTGATGACAATTTATTAATGGAGGATTGGAATACGAAATCTTACACAACATATCAAATTGACCCTACTGAAATTAAAGTCCGACTGAGCAACCAAATCACAGATGCAGGTGAAGAGGTTATGTTCACTTTATGGCTACGACGTAGTAGTAAGATGTATACAACGAAACGATTGTATCCAAAGCTTCAAGAAGGGCTCGCTAGTGTTGGAAGCGTTTTTACTTTGTGTGTTGCAGTATTTGGGATAATAACAGCTTTCTATAGAAACAGAGCTTATGCTGTAAATATCGCCAATCAGCTCTTCGAGTATGATTTTTACGATCCTGAAAAAGAGAAAAAGAAAGCGGAAAATAAAGAGAAAACGAAGAGCTCGAGCAATAAGAAAGAGGAAAATCTCACGGCAAGCATCAATTCAAAGTTAGAACTTCAAGAAAACCCCAAACAACCAGATATAGAAGAAGAACTACCAAAACTGCTACTTGGAAAAAAGGAAAAATTAAGATATCACTTCGGAGATTTCCTTTTGAGCTTATTTCCATGCTTTAATAGAAATAAAAATAAGCTTATTCGGAAAGCTATAGTAGCTGCTGAAAGAGAAATCGATCTGATCGAGATACTTAAGAAACTCCAGCAATTTGACAAGCTTCAGCAAATTCTGCTCGATGAAGACGAACTGATGATGATCTCTTATTATCAACCTCCAGTGATTTCTCTCGGCAGTTCTCCCTTTAAAGGGAGGAATTTACAGAAAAAATCAACTCTGACTAGTAAATTTCAAGAAAGAATCGGGAGGAAGAGGAGGAGGAAGCCTTCAACAAAACTCATGCAAGCAGACCAACAATCCCCAAAAATATCGAAAGACAGAGCTGACTGCAGCAATGACGCTAACAATGCTAATCAAACTGACGATGAGACTGCTTTAGCTATCACTACTGTTCAAAGTTTTAATCGACTTCTTCAGAAAAGGAATGCCTCTCCCATTTCTCAAAAAATACTCAAGATCATGAATCCGAAAGTCAGTGATGCCCTCTTTGATTTTGGAAGAGAGGCGAAGTCCTTTCCTACCTCTTCCAAAATGAGCCTCAATAAAATAAAGGATAACGAGAAGAGCGTCCAACAGAAATCCAATGGGACACGGAAAATGTCTAAACTTGAAGCAGCATTTGTTATTTCGAACAGACTCGAAAACTATTTCTTAAGGAGGAGGGAGAAAATGAAGAAAAAATTAGAGAAGCCAACTGATGACAATATGAATTCTCATAAGGAGGATCAGAGCAATCGTGATGATCTTGGCGACTATTCTATTCTCTCTGAAAAGAGGCCCTTAGAAATTGTCAGTCCAAAGTATTTTGAAATAACCAGCGGATTAGATCAAGAGTGTCGCAGTCCAAACATAACCATCCAAATAAATGAGAAGAGCTCTCCAAAGATCATCACTTCACCAAATGCTCGAACGATTCAATATCAGAATAGTCAAAGGAATCACAAAGTTTCTTATGCTGCTCCTTCAAAACAGGACAAGTATCGAAGCCGTTCTCGAATGATATCATTTCCAATGACTTCTTTTGGTGATGAGGGCTTCGATATTTATGAAAATTCATCGAGATCAGAATTTTCAAACTTAGAGAAAGAGTAATCGCGCAATTTAGCTACTGCTTGCCCTCGCAAGCTGGTCGATTATATAGAAATATAATAAATATTTTCTCGAATAAAAAGAAGGTACATTGTATTTCATCCCGTGAGTAAGAGTCTCCTCACCATTATTCAAACTTATTTACATCACTATGATATCAATTACACCAGCCATATATCTTAAGTTAAGATCAACAAACGCAATTTAAAATAGAACAGAGAGAGAGATATCTTTTCATTCATAAAAAGTTAGTTTCGACACTATCATATAAATCGACCCTAAATTTTCACATCCGCAACCTGATCACCGAGAGTGTAAGCAATATCTCAGATAGATATTCGGGTCTATTCCTTCTCTTTATTCCGAATTTTTCCTCATGACAAGCCTAATGGATCTTCATTGGTCTAGAAACTTGAACTATAATATAATACTCCTTTCATTAAATGATGACAAATAGCTATCGTGAGGCCTACCATATATGAGAGACCTTCATTGGCAATAACTTGAAAGAGATTAATGTTCCAATCAATGATTTTTTCTGAGAGAGCGATAATATTCTGTTTGTAAATGGAAAAAAAGACCATTTGAGTTGAATTTCAAGAGAGGATTCGAGAAAAGAGCTCAGCACATGAAGATTCGCATGTGATATTTTTGTCGCAATATAATGTTGGCTATCTTACTAAGCATTTCGAAGTTTGTTCATATTTTAGCAATCTTCTCTTAGGATGCGCCACCAGCTGAGAAAGCGAAGGAATTAGGCCTTATGTCATTACGGTAACACTTGCACGCTAAAAGCAGCAAAATGATTGTGCTGAAAGGAATGAAAGAGGGTTTCTGAAGGACGGAATTAAATTGTTTTATTTCGAGAACTCAAGGCATTCACGGCTATAATGCTAGTGGCAAAAATAACGATCCTTAATTGCAATATTTATTCTGCTCCATTCCGTTTCCAATCACTAACTATCTTTTAGATCTTATTTGGTTACCCTGAATCGAGAAACGAGTTTGT
>ENA-UOTX01001671-UOTX01001671.1-compost-metagenome-genome-assembly--contig:-NODE-1671-length-14574-cov-8.688763_pt1 | contig 14574 bp, 10 predicted proteins | sample MGYA00238143_ERZ746982 | MGnify/ENA primary metagenome ERZ746982 (study PRJEB28758, sample SAMN06268862) | compost metagenome | isolation source: single cell | place: USA: California, Emeryville, Joint... | reverse complement strand
TCTCTTTTGAATCACAAATAAGTAGAAGTTTATGCTACGAACTTAAAGGCTTGATACATAATTTTAAGCTTGGAAGGGATAGAAAATCTAAAGTAGACGTCCACTTTCTTTGCTGGATGGTGTAACATGGCTTTTTGACACTTATTAAGAGCAGAACAGAGAGATGTTTAATTTTATTTGATTATCAAAATCGATCTTGATTAAAAAGCTGAGAATTTAATGAGAATAAGGAAGCTTTCGCAAATGAAACAATTCCCGCACACCCAGCAGAGTATATTTGTATTTTGTCAAGATTAAATAGCCAGCCAATTGGTTCCTAAGTCAGCAGTTTAACTATTTTTTTGACTATCTAAGCTCTAATAAATGAAATTTATCAGTTCTTAAATAGTTCGCGAATAAATTCCTGCTTGTGTTTATAAATCGCACTTCGAAAGAAAAATTTGATTAACTAAAATTTGGAAGGATTTGAAAATTATTCAATTCCTGCTTTCTCATGAACGAATTGAATTTTTCACGAAGTTTTAGAGAGAATAGATTTTGTGCCGTAAACTTAAAGGGATCTTGTGCTTTATCTCCAGAGGAGTAATAATTTCGATGCCTCTAACCTCACCAGCTCAGCCTTTTTCTATTCTCAGGAGAGATTTCTTTGAGTCGGGAAATTTTAATGAAAAATTCTCGAGGAAACCTTAATTGGATTTTATTAAATTTCTTGCTGAATTTCTCTGGTAAGACACTTAGATTACAAAATAATTACGTTGTCTGAATCCGCTTTTATTAAATTTGGAACTATTAAGAGCGTTTGGAATTAATTAATCGAATTTGTAGTGACAAACAGATCCTTTTTATTCCAAAATGCATTTTGTGTGACGTCGTGCTTCAGTAGTGGAGGCTACAACTCGCTTGAATGTTTGAACTAGTCAAGAGAAATCCAGTTGGAACGAGAGAGAGCGAACAATGAGATATCCGACTTTAGGTCTGGAATGTTTGCAAATTCTTTATTCAAAATTAAATGGACTCCGATCGACTCAAATAAATTTTTCCAGCTACCAAAGGTCAGTCATTGTATAACTTTTGTATAAGCTTGACTGAATTTATGGTTTTGCATGAAAGCTTCACTGAGAAATCGCAGAATTTCATCAGAGAGAGAGATTGAAGGAAGAAACAAAAACATTAGCCATTTGGCAATAAGAGATAAAAAAGTAATGACTATGGGCTTGCTCCAAAAATTTCAAGAATCGTTCTCTGGGTGATGCTATGAGGCTGCTTCTGCTAACTGTTGCAATGCGTACTAATTAGAAATCAGCTGAGAGTCAAAAGAGAGAATTTAATTTTCATACCAAGACCAAAGAAAAATTTGGTTTTTTTTGTATTTCGAAAGGATTTAACTAACCCATCGAAACACGACATATTTTTTATCTGAAAACTACTGTGTGAATCTTAAAAACCGAGTTTTTTCGATCCATTTTTGGTTTCTTTCATATTGATGTAAATTGTTAAGAAAAATTTCAAAGAAATTTCTTCAGATATCAAATATCTTATATATGCACAGCTATTTAACTACCAGAACTCCGATATTTGAAAGAAACAAAATGGAGATTTCGATTTGGACGAAAATTCTTTATTTATCTAATCTGGTCAGTACTCTTCTTTGGAATTCTATTTGCTCTTTCTTTCTTTGTGGTTCCTTAAGGTCCTCTGAGGTGACAATCAAGATGATATCGTTAAAAATTTCACATTTATCATTTTTTTTTTTGGTTCGAACTTGATAATCCTGCTCTTTATTGTTCTGCTTTGACGGATGCTTCGCTCTTTTAAGAGTGTCATTGCATCAGCAGTTTGGGGTTCGAAAAGTGCGCCTTGTGAAAATTTTTCGAATGAACCGTTATTCTGGGGCAAAATTCTCTTTTTGACTCGTTCTATAGATTTCTGAGAGAGACTCGTGCCATCATAGAGATTCTGAAGATCCAATTAAATCTTTTCAAAATGAGAAAAAGATGCGATTTTCTTTTCTGAAAACGTATTTTTTGAGGCATCTCTTGACTTTTTGTCAGCATTTCCAAACTTTCGAAGCAGTTTCTTCGAGATCCCTTTTTAGTCGATTTTCTTTTCCAAAAGCATAGCTTTAATGGCGGGAAATTCTCTGGATGCACTTATAGATTAAGGGTCAGTAGATTATTTAATTTTTAGGCTGTTTCTGAACGGATAAGCGCAAAATCAAGAAAGCGCGATGGAGCGTCGTCTAGTCACGCGACGCAAAACTACTGCAAAAGCACCGTTGCAAGAGTGCTGATGCAAAAGCGCTGCAAGAGCGAGTTTATTTTACAGTTAATCAACTCAGACCCCAATTTCGATATGGGAATTTGCGATTATGCCACTGATATGAATGGATTGGAAGTAGTATTGTTTCTTGTTGATTTTCCATAAGTTTTTGCGTTTAAATATTGTGGAAGTTTTGAGTTTCACAGTAATCAGAAATTAATTTTCATTTACTCAAGCCATGAGTCCTTGGAATCAGCTTACATTTCTTAAATTCTCCTTGATTTCGAAATTGCTGGCGTATTTCAAATGGCATTAATTTTTTTTATGATTCAATAAATTATTGCATGACATTCAAAGCAAACTTTGATCCTATTTTCCCAAAAAAATTGGCAAGAAAAAAATCAACCTGATTTAATTCTATTTGTAAGTTGGAGTAATTGCGAAAGGCTTCATTAGAAAAACTCCTTTCGAAAGGGCTTGAATAAGAATTTAGCATGGGAGGCGCAGTCTTATCGTCAGCTAAGATATATCAAGGAGGAAAAAAAAATAATATATTCCCAACTTTGTATTTGGAATTTTGCTCGGACTCATCGATTCAAGACCTATTGCAAGTAAATTTGAACCACAATCTAGGTAGTTTTTTTATAGAAAAGAAGGCAACACAAAGCAATATGAAATTTTACGAGCATAATTTAGAGCATTCATTTTATTTTTTCTCATTTTGTAAATTTTGGATGTAGTTTTGTTTGGGAGTTTATCATGTTTTGGTTTTAACTTAAGTTGTTTGGTATTTTGAGAACATGTCAGCTAACCATAGCGCTTAATTTTCTAAATGATTAAATAAAATATCGCTCTATCTTGAGTCGCATTCGAATCTGATGACGGCACGCATCAATTTCTGAAATTGGTTGATGAATTGCTTCTCCTTGCAGTTGCGCAATCTGAATTGCGGGGACGCAAAGTAGCCGATTCTTATGAACGGTGCTATCAATGAAATGAGCCTCCCAGAAAAGTTTCCATTCCTGACATAATAATTTTTCAGCTAAGAGCAATTGAGATCAATTCATTTTCCGAGCTGATCAATGAGAGGAGCGTCAAGAGCTTTGCTGATGGATCTGATGAGAGTTTTTAGGGTTTAACTTTTCAAAGTATAAACGAAGAAACTCAATTCGAAATTAAATTTCCAAGGAAGCTGAATTTGCTTAATAAAAGGCTTTACAAAAGTAAACGAGGCTTGGTAGAAAGAATGCAAGGCATAGTCGTGGGTGTAGAAGCGAATTCGTGCAAAAGTCCTTAATCATCAGCATAGAGTGAGAGAGAGAGATGCAAGGTCTTTTAAATTAACTATTTCTTAAAAAGTCGCTCGGGATGTGCCTCAGCAATAATTTGGGATTTAAATCAAAAAGAGATATAACAATCTGTGTGCCGCCAAGAAGCCACAAAGAGATATCTCAACCTCAGTAAATCTATTTTCATACTTTTTTATGACTACTATATTGTTTCATATTTATCCTTTCCTAATTAAAGCCTAAACTTTCTTTAAGATCGATCTCAACAAACTGAAAAATTGCATTTAAACTTGTAAGTGCCGGATGCGAGACTACTACCCACGATTTACTTCTCGCAAATGAGTCAGTTTTAAACTGCGATTGCGTTTAGTGAACATCTAGGGCCTGTGTTTTTTTCGTGACCGAACATATTAATCTGGCATAATGTGGGTTGGAATTTGAACTGTTGGCTTCCAATCAAATTCATTCGGCTGAACTTAAACTGTTTATACCCCTACCCAAAGCAGTTATTTAACCTCCGACTTTAAAATTTTTGTTAAGTCACTGATGAAAGAAATGTGACTAATATAACTCAAAGAGGAATCTTTGGAGCGATATCATCTTGAAAAGAAATAAGCGTGCCATCTCTTCGAGGTCAATAAATGTTCTTCAAAGGTTAGCGCTAGCCGAAAAGCGAAAGGCATTCAATATACTCTTTACCAAAGGATTGCTTTTTGTGACTCAAATCCATTTATCAATTAATGTCTACTATGCGGTTAGGGTCGCTTATAATTGAAAAGCTGGGCTCGTATTTCTGCAATGAAGCAAACTTAAGAAAATACCATTTTCTGTTTTTGTATGGATGCTCAGTTTTCCTTAACCGTTTGTTTTTATTTTTCAACCAGGAAGAATGCATGATGATATACTGAAAAATAAGGAAGAAGAGATGATTATCGTTGTGATAAATGGTTCTAAATCCTCCTATTATTTATTGTATCCCATGATTAATCTCCCAAATTGCTTCTTCTTGTGGTTGCCTTCTTCCTTGGGAGTGCTCGACTTTGATTCTCTCTCAAATGAAGCAAACAGAGGTAGCCCAATCTAATAATGAAATGAGAGTAAATTTTATCTATTAAACAGTGAAAATTTACTCCCATCTGAGGTTTTTCCAGTATAAAGTTTTTTTCCAGTCTTGAAGTCTAATAATGCTCCTGTATTATCTAATGAAGCACTTGCGATTATATCACCGCTTGGACTCCATCTCACACAATAGATATCGTCTATAAAATAGCAATTAGAAGTTAGAGCTAGTTTATTAAATAAATCAAAAAATGTTACCTCTATGAATGCCATCAAAAGTTTGGACAACCTGTGACTTTCGTCTGTCAAATATCTTCACATGCTTATCCTCACCACCTGCAGCCAATAAGTTTGCATCGCTCTGGCATACATCAATCCAGTGCGTGGTGTCTAAAAGATATGAATGTCAAATCAAACGAGAATCATTAAATACATCAGTTAAACAGATAAAATTATAAAGTTAATCCTCTTTTTTCAATTGAAAGAGGAAGAAAAATAAAACTCTGCTGTGCTTACGTATTGATCCGATTTCAACCGGGCTCTTCGAAACAAGAGCTTTCTTCTCAGTATCTATGACATTGAGGAGTCTCTTGTCATATTTGACAAATAATAGTGGCTCATCAGGATTCGTGCTCCATCTGCAACGCCCATAATCATCTAACATGTAATTATTATAAGAATAAGAGTATTTTAATGCTGTCCAAAAATTATAACAAAAAGTGCAACGAATAAATTTGTATACAGCAGAGGAAGGAGGACTTTAAATATTATAGATATTCAAAAATATGACTTACCAACGTTGTTTTTCATCTCCATGTTCAGGTGAAAGCGATAACTGTCGGTGTTCACATCTGATATTAAACAGACTCCATATATGTCGATGGTTGCTGCAATCTCACCATTAGGATTGAAATCAAGGCCAGCTATATTGTTGTCTAGATACAAATATATTAAAATGAGTAGGCATTGGGAAATAAAGTTATTAAATACCATCCCCAGTCCTGTATTGGGAGTGCCATCTCGATTTCCGGATGAGTTTTACGATGCCACCGGACTTCGAGGTGTCAAAGTTATACATGTGGTAAGCTATCTTCCCTCCAACACACATTGCTCCAAGAATGTTCCTTCTTGGGTTATAGGTCACATCTCCAAAGCCAGCCACTAGAAGAGGAGATAATATTAGATAGGTTTTAATTATTGAAGATTCTACTGCCAGAGACTTCCTCAAAAGAATATATTTTCTGAGCTTTCCCTTTTTGTGAGACATCAAACACTTCTAGATGAGCAGACTCGTTATAGCTGTGATGAATAGAAACAAGAAGTCCTGTATTGGCAATCTCTTTTACGTGAGTATGGCTGCTGAAATCTTAATGTATTGTGACCGAATTGAATCGGAAATGAAAGGCTGAAGTATACTGACTGAGTTGTTGAGTTTCACTCCATCGAAATTAGCAAATTCTTGCTGCGTTTCGATTTCAACAATACTAATCTTATTATCGTATGAGCACCAGGCGAGTAGCTTCGCCTGTGAAGGGATGTTTTCTATTTCAAAAGAGGATTGATGTAATGATAACGATAAAAAATATAAACCGATGATTGGTGATGGTTCCTTTTGAGAGTCTCCACGCGTTTCACCTTGCAATTCCTTTGATTTCTCGTCAATGAGATTGGATGAATCCTCTTTTTTATTGCTTGCTGGAAGCATTTTCTTGTTTTCTGTTGACTTTCTTGTATTAGGATTTGAGATTTGAGAGTGAATAAATTTTATTCCTTAAGTAATCAATCAACTTTCCAAAGTCTTAATTTGATAGCTTTCTGAAGTCTTAATTAATTATCTGAGCTGAGTAGAAACCAGATATTACTTCTAACTGTTTTTACTAAACTGTTTATTCAGAGTAGAAATCAGAATTTTTGAAGCCTAGTCCACCTCTGTTCGTGCTTGTTGCTGAAAAATCGATAATGAACGACAGTAAAGGAGGCACAACAGCATTTCAAGAATACTTTTTGAATTATCCCTAGACGTTTCGAGCATCTTAGGGAGTTCATTGAAATATGTGAGAGTCAACCAAAGATTTCTTACAATAACTTGTTTATTCAAGCTTAGTTTAAGTCACTCTCATAAGAAAAACCGACAAAAGCACATATTTTAGTTTGCTGTAATGTGATGTTTCTGAAGTTTCATAAAAGCGTTTTCTCTTCGTATCGTATTTAGCTAAAATAATAAACTTTTCCTCAAAAGGGCATTCCTAACTTGCTAGAAATGGAAATTAGAGAGGCGGTGGGGAGTTGAAAAATTAACACCAAAAGATTTGGTTTTATGAAGCAATATGAACGAGATCGAAATAATAAATTCAAACAATTTTAATCAACCAACTAGTTGATTGCGAGCATTCCTCACATACTGACAAACTGAAGGTGATGAGATGGGGAGTTGGTTGTAATGCGAGAAATTTCCCTATGGATTATTCGAAGTTGATGGAACTAGCACGATCCTTCTAGCAGGATGGTCCCGAGGTCTCGGAATAGCAACCTCTTGGAACTTCAAATTAAGAGGAGCATTTGTTGATAATTCTGCTGCCGAAATTTTATTATTATTTCCTTGCTCTCTGTCTCGAATTGATCTTGAAACTCTTGGATATCTCTTTTCTCGTTTGCGTGGTAAATCTTTGTCAATTTTCTCGCCGGTAGAGCGAAATACTCCCATCCTCGAATTTTTTTCCTTCCTCATTTTAGCGTCTTTACCAGAATTTTTTAGCTTTTGGTAGATTACAATCAGCATCTCACTCAATGAAATAATTGCATTTGTCCCAGTGTTCATTGCTATTATCGAGATAACAGCTTTTCCTTGCGTTTCAACTCCAGAGAAATCTGGATTGACAATATGAATAATAGCCAGAGCCAAATTAAGGATCGCTGCAAGGAAGATGCATGAGAAATTGAAGAAATGAAGGAACGCGGTTATTTTCTTCTCGAATGGGTTTGTTACTGCTGGAAAGAGGATGAATAGGAGAGCCAATATCGCGACCAGGATACATTGTAACACTGGAACGCTCTGCAGAAAGATAATAAGGAGGATATAGATTGCATTGAAAGCAGTAATCCAAAACGCGAAGAAAAAATGATTTTTATGGGATTTCTTGAAATCGTCAAAGAGAAACTCATATTTTTTCTTGAGCCATCTCGTTTGATTGCGGGTGCTCAAGCTGCTTTCATCTGATAGGATTTCTGAGGAGTTTTTCTTGCGATTATTTTTATTTTTGAAAATACTCAGCATCCTGAAGAAGCAAAAGACAAGTAGCCCAATCGTAAGCGAGAGTGTCAGATATCCAGTCAAATAACTAATAATTGAGTAGCTATCCAGGAATAAATCCAGTTTAAGTATCTGCAATACTGAGTACAGCAATAGACTTTGGAATTGTCCAAAAAGGCTTGAGGCAAAGAGGCTGAACGTAATGACATGTAGTTTTCCCATCATTGAATGATTCAATTTTTCTATTCGCATTGAATATGTGACACTAGCTATCAATAAAAACGCTAACAAACGTGCCATTGTTTCCGTCAGAGCGTCTCCGAAGTTGTCAAGAAAAAGGGAGCTAATTTGGTTCGTTTGAAATGTTCCAAAAGGAAAGATCAGCAGCTCTGGACCTATATTATTGAAAGAAGCGATCCAGTTAGGAATATAGGAGCTTGACATCGCAGAGTAAATATCTGAGGCTATATTTGAATGATTGATGTTCAGGTATTGCATATTAGCGAGTGATTCGGTCGCAACAAGGCACATCATTATGTTTAATGAAAAACTGCCAGAGATCGCATTTGCTATCATAAAAGATGTAGTGGTGACAGATGAGGCTGCTACAACAGTATTAACTACTGCTTCTGGAATGTCGGAAATCTTGGTAACACATTGATATGTGCTGTAATCAGGTTTGAATTCGTATGGACAAACTAGAGAACAGTATCCTCCTGTAGAGTTGTTAAGGTGAAAGTATCCTGGGAGACAAGCAGAGCACTCTCCATTAGTTGGGCCAAAGCATTTTTGGCATCCAAAATGGCAATCTAAGTCACAAAATAGTATTGAGTAAAGGCTATCGGAAATGAGGAGATAGTAATTACCTTCACATTTCTGGCTGTTGATATTTGCAAGTTTGCCTGCAGGGCACGCAGCAACACAAGTAGATTCGTCTAGATATAAGCTAATATCATTGCATGCAGTGCAATCATCGGTATTAGCGCCAGTGCAGCTCGCACAAGGATCAGTACAGGCTTATAATAGCATAGAATTATTTATCAGAGATAAAGATCTCGAGATTAGTTAGGATAACATTTTGAATCAACTGAATTTGGATAGTGTCCATAGACCGAGCAATTTGAAACACACATACCCAAATAAAGGTATGTACCAGGATTGCACTCTATGCAATCATTGGAATTTGTTCCGATGCATTTTCTGCAGCTTGAATGGCAATTCATACATCGAGATGATATTATTATCTGTCCATCTTCAGTACATGAGGAACAAATCTCCGTACTTGAATTCTGCAGATTACAAGAGATATCAGGCTGTCTCAAATGAAAGGTTTACGTAATAATATCCATAGAAGCATTCTAAGGCAATTTTAAATGAAGAAAATCAACTTAAGAAAATAAGGATGATTCTTACTTTGGTATGATTGCGTGGGACTATGAAAGAAATCGCTATCATCTGGTGGACTCGCTACACATTTCACACTATCTTGCAAATAGTATCCAGGTGCACATTGCAAGTCGAAATAATTAAAATTTGGAAGGAGAAATCCTCTTAAAAAGCTGCCTGGCAACCGAATCAAGTAAAAACGTTGAATATCAAGGTATAAGTTTACTTGATGGATCCTGAAAGAGATTTCGAGAGCCCTGAATCCAAACAAAATTGAGGACATCATAGTACCCCAACCAAGCTGGACTCACCTTGTCAGGGGCTGTCGAATCGAACGGTCCACATATATCAAGTACAGCGTTGTTTCCATCAATGATCGGGTATTTTCTAGCGGCAAAATCACCAAAATAAACTCGGGGAGTAACGTTCCCGTTGACCCATACTCGGACAACAGAGAATCCGACCCCAAGCCCTAATGGCTGCCCTTGAGAAATTTCGACAACAATACGATTCCAATTTCCTATACAACAAATGATTCTAAAGTTATATTGCTAATCTTTTAATTACCACTTAAAATAGGAATGGAACTGTAGATCGTGGAGTCGAAAAGTTGATATGAGTTGGAAGTATCAGTTATCATAATATTCAAACTTCCGACATCTCTAATGTAGTAGCAAACAATTGGAATGAGATTTGTTGCAGAGTTTCGAATCCCGAAAATTGCTTGGTAGTTTGTACCGAAAGGAGGAAGATAGGGATAGAAATCAAGGGCAACTACGAGGCCGCTTTGAGAAATTGAAGCATTGAGTGGGAATGAAGCGATTTTCCCAGATCGACACATCAGCATATTATAAGGGCCAAACTCTGGAGCTACAGACGACTCTGTCATCGACAATCCTAATGGTATCATAAGAGGATTAAGATATCAATATATATTTCCATGGGAAGAAAGCTCACCTTTAAAACCTATTGTGTTTATCCCACCTGCATTCATTGAGGCGTCAACGATAAATGTTCTATTGTTGTTTGTTTGTGGGTCAGAAGCGAAATAGAGCAGATAGAGTTTGGCTTTACAGATTAAAAGATGGATCAGAGGACGGTTAAGATGAAATAATTCATACCATTGGTATCCATCATAGCAAGGTTTATCAGTTTCCCTTGCGAATCAGCCAAATAATTCCAATAAAACCTCAAGTATTGCAAATCACAAAAGCAGTGATTATAAAATCCGTCCCCGCCCCAATACACTCTTGTGGAGGGCAAAACTCCGTGGCAAGCATCAACAGTTCTGCTTTTATATACCACATTCTCTATTCGACTTACTGAGTCCAGGTAATATCGGATTCCAAAGTGAGACCCTGTGTCAAAGTTCACAAACGCGCTGACAAACATCCACTGATCCTGTATCGCACTGGATGTTTCACCCGTCTAAGTAGCCTTAAAAAGCTGTTAACTCGAGTAATTTACGTTTAACCAATCGTCCTACAAGCCAGTTGGATCACCATTTGATGAAGTCCATAAGAAAGCGCCTTGATTAACTGTAGATGCGGGGCATGAAAGTATGATTCTTCCTGCTCCTTGATTATTTCTTAAGAGAAGTCAAATCAATCAGTTTTCAAGAATTACAGTTGGTCATTAGAAACTCTGAAGATGGTGTCCCAGCTACCTGAAAAGCCTCTTTTATAAAACCAGGCACTGATTCCATATTTTTTGACGGCGGATCCACACTGAGGACAAGAAGAAGAGATTTGTCTGCTTCTTCGAAGCTGCTGAAGTCACCGATAGCTTGGTTTCTTGCAAATAAATCACATTTTCTATCATAATTAATCAGGTCGCTGTTTTTTGAAGAGAAAAGCTTACGCGTCGAAGTCAATTGGCAAAGTAATAGGTAAATTGCGATCGCTATTAGTGGGCATTGATAGGGCCGACTATTGATGAGCATGCTACAAATTGAATTTTGAATCGAATGAAATTCAGTTGCTTCAATAAATTAAATTAAAATTGAGTCAGGAGGTGTTTAATTGACTAAGTAAATTTTTTTTTTAGTTGTTTTTTATGAAATGTCATATTTAGTTTTGAAAACAATGCTTATCCTTCTCGAAATTAATAGAAGCGCATGATATTAAAGGTGAAAGCATCCAGCAGACGCTTCATTCTGACTCCTCGATTTCTTTCTGACCCCTGCAATTTAAATTTTCAAATTGAGCATAATTTCGTTCAGCTAAAGTGAACCCTAAGACTTTTCAACGTTGTAGTTCCAGATGTGGTCATTCAAAGGGATATTAAGAGTGAATATGCTATTGTGCTCTAAATCAAAAAAAAGGATTCGAGGGCAGGTGTAATTTTTTAATTGAGATTGCTTTTTTGGGCTTTTTTCATTTTATTATTCTTCGTCTCATTCTCCTCGTGCCGATTTTGCTGCTTCCTAATTGCGTTTACCTTCAACTCCTGAGATTAGGCTTGTTCCAAAAGCTGGTTTGGCTTTGAAGGCTATGACAAATGGCCTTATAACGATTAACTCCCCAATAGGAATTTATTTTATATTCGGGAAAAGACATCGAATTCTGTGGGTTTTTTGATTTTAAAAGTTCTAAGCAACCATTAAATGCGAAATATCTTCCTGATAAATCCATCGGCTCCAGATGAAAAAGGAGATTGTCTCAATTGCTTCGTTGCTATGGAAAATTTTGAAGAAAGAACTCCAATTTGTGACCTTTATTTTTTCATTCCTATGCAGTTTTGCTTCTGCCTCAATGCCAAAGAAAGGACACCAGTAAAGGAGACGGTAGGTATTTAGAAACTATCCTTTAGTTGCTGGATAAAAGTTCAGCTACAAAAGCTGAAGTTGTTTCAATTCATCGCCGAATCTCAAGTAAATGGTTCTTTTGAATGCACACACAGCTATTCTTTTCATTCAAAAATTTATCATTTGCCTTGATTGAACTCCACTCTGAACGAGGTATACTAAGTCCAAATGGGCCTCATACAGTTTGAATATGATAAAATTCATTTCAGTACAATTTATTATGGGTTAATAAACCCCAAAAACCCTCGTGTAGCTCATAAATTCAAATTCATCATAAAGCCAGTACATCCATGAAAAAGAAGTTAAGACAAAAATACTTTTGCACAAGAGATTAAGAAGTTGAAATGAACTCTGATTTGAGAGGCAATGAAGGGTGCATTTACTTAATCATTTTACGAAATTGGCTGAATAAATATCTATATTATAGCAAATTTTTGGGTACAAATTTCAAGCTGAATGGCTCTCCTATTGGAATTATATGTAATTTTGAGAGTTCTTGGTTCTTTTTACAGCATTCTTTACCTCTACACAAGAACATTATTTTTTAATGAAAAATCATTTTTTGTTCTACCTCTCATATTATAGTCCTAACACACTATTTGAGAGGCTTCTTGCGAACCAATCTCCTAAGCTCCAATGGTACGATATATTTAATAAATTAATGGATTTTCGATTTCTCTGGTAAAGTAAATTCTCTCGACTTTGAGTGCTTGAAAGAGAAAAAAAGAAACTAGGTCGAATAGGCCTTCTTGAATTTTTGCCTTCACACTTAACTCACGAAAATTCTTTTCTAAACGAAATATTTATGCCGAATAACGAATACATATTGCAATTCAGAAAAAAGAGAAAGTGATACGTAAATAAAATTGGATAAGGTTATACATATTGCTAAATTTCTTCAGTAGAAAGTCTGCAACGTGTATCAAAGTTTAAAGAAACCTACTACGAACAAAAAATTTGTTGATAAGAGTAAATTTGAAGAGTGAACTAACTTTCTGCTCTCTGATGATTCTTCTTTATATTAAATTAGCAACATTGAGCTTTGAAATCTGCTATGAGAAAAACTGATTTCTTTTCAACACAGATTTGATAGATTTCTCGAACAAGAGCCTTTGATTCAGTTTATGAAAATGAGGAATGGTCGAATAATGTCCTGTGTATTTGGCTTTTTCGATACAATGAAATCTACTCAAGCCCAAACGATGACAAATTTGGAATATAACTAGCTATAAGTCCTTATATAAGAGAGTAGTGATTCCTCAAATTTATCCTCATACTTTCAATAATGCATGCGCTACTTTGATACTAAGAAAAATTTATGTACTGCTAGATTCGAAGCATAAGGATCTCCTCATTAATAATTTCCATTTGATTGGAAGTGTGAATGCGCAGATGGTAGAATCTTCAAGTTTAGGGAAATAAATATGTTCTCTTTTATAATCCCCGTCTTTAAACTTCTAGGACGCTTAGTAGTGGATCTTATTCTTATTTTTTTAGGGGACTTCCTATTCATGGAGACTGGCGTTTAATGATTTGCTTTCTTTGGTTTCTCAGCTTTGATCTTTCCTTTTAGCAAATTTCGAAAATCATCTTACCCAATGAAATCAAAATGTTTGAGCCACTGTTTATGATTCTTACTAAAATTGCAACTTCCCCTGGATTTCGAAAGAGAAAGGGAAAAAATACATAATTGATGATCCCTTGACATATCCTTAAGAATATCATGGAAGATCTTTGATTTCGGCAAATAAAAGCTTCCAGAAAATTATAAAATGGCCTCCATTTTGTCTTCTTCAAATATTCATATTCTCATCAAGTGTTCTTGAAGGTTCATAGGAAAATGTAAAAATAACCATATATAGTTTCAAAATGTCTTTTAGAAAAGTATTGAAGTTGTGCAAGCAAACAGGTAAAGATCCTAGCAAACAGAGACTTTCAGAAGTGACCAAAGCTCCTCTGAATAGCCCTCAATCTTCACTCACAACTAATCTCAAAATGAAGGAAGGAGAAAAAGACTTTCATTTTTAGGAACTAATAATCTGTGCCAATTTTGAGTTGAGGGAGCTTAAAGTTTGGAAAGAAATTACTTTCACGAGCTGATGCTTTTCATGAATTATATTATTTCTAAGAAATAATTCGTCTTTCGTTTCACGAACGCAATTAAAGTAATTGAACTTGTGAACAAGGAAAATGGATCTTTTTGCTTTAATGGGTTAAAGGTTATTAACTTTCCAGTGGGTATTTGGAAACTATGACAATATGCCGTTACCCTTGGGAGAAAGTCAGAGCACTTGTAATGTGCTGGATCCAAGTATCAGCTTCGAAGCTGTTTAGAATAATTATTGTTGTCATTACTGATAACTAAATGCTTGAATGATTAAAAATAATGTAACAATCCTATTGTCTCGTTTTGCCAATCCAGAACTCATCATGCTCTGGAGATGTAATTTGTGTTACATTGCCCTATACTAATGATTCAACTTTGTTGTCTATTTGTTTATAGTTCGACAACTCATAGCAAAGTG
>ENA-UOTX01001670-UOTX01001670.1-compost-metagenome-genome-assembly--contig:-NODE-1670-length-14579-cov-3.618191_pt1 | contig 14579 bp, 16 predicted proteins | sample MGYA00238143_ERZ746982 | MGnify/ENA primary metagenome ERZ746982 (study PRJEB28758, sample SAMN06268862) | compost metagenome | isolation source: single cell | place: USA: California, Emeryville, Joint... | reverse complement strand
GCACCCAAATTGTTTTTGATGCGGATTTCATTGGAGCTCCGGAATCAAATGATAGCAGTATTATATAATTCTCAGAATGTAGCAGCGCATAAAACCTTATCGTTTCTTAGAAGATTATGGCTCTACAACGAGTAAGTCAAAGAACAAGGACATTATAGTCCTGAATCAGGAATACTTTGAGAAAGCGCTCACTCCAAATGCAAATACGACAGAGAATACAAATTTCAGTGATGAGGAAGAAACTAAAGAGGATAATTCACCTGTTAAAATCAAAGCACAGATAAAGGGATTGGAGAATGCTCTCAAAGAAAGCCAAAAAAATGAAGAGGAGGAGAAGCAAGTCAATAAATTGACTTTTCGGAAAGAAGATTTAGACGTGATTGCTGAGGATGCCTAAATGACACAGGGATTTGGTCGGGTGAATTGAGTCTCTCAGAGCAGATAATTTTTATGTTAAATATAGTTTTTTTCGCTTTTGTTGGAGATAGCATTCTTATTTGAGTCTATGCTGTTGTTTATTGATTTTTTTTTAAGGAGTGGGACAGATAGCTCTGAATCGTTTCCATACAAGAGAACCTTTATGAAAATTTTCAATACTTTGCAAATAAACTAAATATCTTAGATTTAGATGGCTCACTAAGGGATTTACGCGGTGTGAATCATAATGCTGCGATGATAGCAAGGGGAGAAATGTGTTTGGTTTCTGATGGATCATAAATATGTGTATACAGTCTATTCATAAATGAACTGTTGAGATGAATAGATAGACATCAGGAGTTACAGCATGTAACCACGTAGTTAAGAGTAAATTTTCAAAGAGTATGTAAATCTTCGGTCAAAGTCCGTTTATTCTTCTTATACTCGATAACCTTTCAAATATTAATTTTCCAGACAGTTTGCAGAGAGAAGGCGATGACGACTAGGAAGAACTTGTTGTGGCGCCTGGCGTTGGTGTTTGTGCTTGCTTCAAGGAGAAAGTGAGCACAGTCCTACCAAGTTGCAAAGCAATCTTCTTTCGCTCGATCTTTTGAGATCTTCGCAGAAGGACTAATGTTCCAAACTTAGAGTTGTTATCTATCAGCACAAAGCTGCCATTCACATATTTAATGAACGCATGAAGTCTCGAAACAGAGATATCATTCTCTCTCAGATCAGATTCATGCCCTCGACCCAATTTGATCGCATGGGTGGGATCAGAAAGACTCAAGAGAACCACCATCTTAGCGTTATTGTCAGAGTTCTCCTTTGATTTGTCATAGAACACTCTTTCTAAAATGATGTATGGGGTTTCAGGTCGCTGGATTGGAATGATTTGCATTGCCTCGCTTCCTCCATTCTCAAAGTCAACCATGTCTGGGAGAGATGTCTCACCCACCTCACAGATGAGCTTTTTCCAGTATGTGCAAGAGACTCCTGGGTGGTCTTTCTTCTTTGCTTTGCTGCTAATCCAATCTTGGAGGCATTTTCCATGTACGTATTCGCTTGTGCCTTTGCACTTGCAAGGGTTGACGAGGAACTCCTCAGCTTCTTCTTCGTCAAGCAAGCAGATTCTGCACTGTCTTTTCACATCGGTCTTTTCGGATCCAACGGTCTTACGAATCAAATTAAAAGGAGTTGGTTTCTATTATGTCATGATTATATGTTAAGTGAGTGGTATATGAAGGAGATGCCTACCTTGACTCTAGACTTATCAGTAGTAAACATGGAGCTTCTTTTATGATTAAGGTCCTGGAACTCAAGGACTCGATATTCGATTCTACCCAAGCGGATGATATCGCCAAGTTCTATATTGTATCCCTATATATGACAGTTAAGAACAAAATAAGAATCGATGGTACCTTTTGAGTTCCATCATCATTTTTCAAGCTTCGGACAATTAAAAACAGAGAAGAGTTCTTGTTGTATTCATGAATCGGGTTTTCGTCGACCTTGAGCGTGAAATTTTCTACCCAACAGGATAACGGCTGGAAACTGTGGGAATATTTACCATTCTTTACGTTCTCGGCAACGATATTGAATAGAGGAGCGTTGTCTTTACTCATTTTGTTTTTAGAGAGCAGATTGTCAAACTCTTTAGTCTCTTTGATGATGATGTCGCTACCTAAAGCATCGAGCATCAGTTAGAGACCGTTTCTTTAGAAAAAAGTTCACCTTCTTTGAAAACTTGGGAAGTTGATTCGATTTTATTTTTGCTGAATGCGATATTCTTGCTCTCGTAATCGAAGAGTCCATGGGAATCTTTACCCCAAGTGACAGCCTTCATGTCCACACTAAAACATTAAGATTAATCCCATTGGAACGGACGTCGAATTGTACTAGGTTTGGAAGTCGCCCTTCATTAATAAAAAATTATTTCAAACAGTTTATATTGATAAATTTTATCTCTCGCTATGAATTTATTAATTCTCATCTGACTTAACAAACTAAATTCTCCTCAAGAAATCCGTTCATAACATACTCACAGGAGAACTAACTAAACTTAATCAAACTTAATCATAAATTCCTCTACCTTCAAATTTAACCCCTTCATACTGAAAAACTTTCACATTTCTAAAGCTTTCTTTCAATAATATGAGGAATTCAAATGAATTCTTATTATTGAAAGAGAATGAGGGAATTGTATGCACATGATGTCTAATAAACCAACCAATCTCCCAATGGATTCCTCAATTTTAATTTTGTTTTAATGCATTTTTACGAGGGCTCATCTCACAGTTACAAACAAAATTTGCATAGGCAGCAGGGAAAAAAATCTTCGGACACTAAAATTAAATCCACCAATAAAATGGAAAAGTCCCAGATCTCGATAAACCACATCAAAGAAATACAAAAAGTGTACAAGGACCGCGACAACAGAATAAACAGTTTTGAGGCCTTCATTATAAAGGAGAATGAGCGATCTCAAGCAGCGTTGAACAATATCAGCAAAGAAATAACGCAGTTAATTCAAGAGCATGCTGCGAATGTGACTCGTAGACTCGAAAAAAGGAGGGAAGATTTCGCTGCTTTGTATGCTAAGTTTTTGAATCAGACGAAAACCATACTTGGGAGTACAGCAGCGAATTATCTCGAGACCCAAGACATACAGTTCACTGACAAGCTCGAAAGTTTACAGATTCACAAACCTGAAAAAGTGCCTGGACTGACTAAGCTTGCGCTGATGATTAGTCAATATGGGAAAGTTGCATGTGGGATTACTACTAGTTTCGAAACGAGCAAAGATTTGAAGTTTCCAACACTTTTGCAATATCACATTAAAGACTCGCTTGACTATCTTATCGATGAGCTTTTTGTTAAAGACGACTCCAAGGAAGAAGTAAAGAAACGGTTTTGATTATATATCAAATTTTTTTTTTTTGATCAGCTGGAAAAAACGATGAGCAGTTTCGAAAATGGCACACTCGAAGTCAATGAGTCGTTAGAGCAGATGAAACAAAATATTCTGAAAATTATAGCCTCCAGCGACGTAGGCATTGATTTTTTGTTTTTTAGCTAATGAAATAATGTTTGTAGCTCGCAGATAAAAGACGCCGAAGTCTCGGTGCTACTGCTCAGAAATTGCCTCGAAGTCTTCAGAGTAGAAGGAAAGAGCAATTTCTGAATTTTCTAATTGATGTGGACTAGGTTTGGGAAAGCCAAGTCGTTTCAAACAGTCTAAAGACGAGCCAATAAGTCCTTATTGTAATATTCAGTTATTTTCCCAAAGCGTAAAGTATACTATATCAAATAGATGAAAAGAGAAAGGAAGTGAACCTCGGCTTTATCGAAGAGCTGAACTCGATCAAAGATGATTTGTACTTAGAGACTGTAAATATGTCCTTTGAAAACTTCTACAAGTATATCTCCCCAACTGTTGTTGGTTCTAAGCTTTTGAAAAAGCATTGAAGATAGTGATTTTGAGTCAATATTCACAGTTCTGAAGTCGCTTCCGAAGCTATCAACAGTGAAGCTTTCAGTCAGAGTGTATGGAGATAAGAGACTCAAGCTTATTGCGGCTTTTATTAATGAGAGCAAGGAGTTAAAAGCAATCGATTTGAATCTCATATGGTATTTTTATCGCCTATTAGCTAAGTAATTTAAAACCTGTCTGTAGTGTGGGGTGCTCAAAGCAGCTGATTGCAGAGTGCAGCAAACACGGCGCCAAAAACTTGAAACTGAACATCGAAGAATCAGCTTTCTAATTTGTTTTAGAGGAAATAATCATTTTCAATGATTTTTACTCAGATGTGTGGTTGACATGCTTTAAATTATTCAAAGTAATCACCGCGTTATGGACAGAAAATTCCTTGACAATTAACTTAAGTAACTTATGAATGATAAAAGTAATACTTATATTCACATATATATATACTCAGCGATTATTGAATTAGCTAGAACTGCATTTCTCCAGACCAGCATTTAAAATGACGATCGAGCCGCATTAATTACGAGTATCAGCATTAATTAACAAATTAATGGTTATAAACAACGAGAATCGCATGGATAAATTCATTGTCTTTAATTCAATTTGATTCATTCGACTAGAGAATCAACATTTCCTCAGTCTAGTATGAAAAATCGTCACAAAAGCCAACACCTATCAATTTACCTTTCGTTGAGTTAGTCCCTCGCTGTAAGGAGCTGGAAGATCTGCATCGAGATCATGCGAGACATGCGTAAGGATTTTATTCTCAAATTCATTACCTTGAGGCTTTGGCTCTGAACTTATCAGTGAATTATTTTTTTCTAATTCTAGTGATGAGACCGGAACAGCCACAAACCGAGGTCTGCCATTTTCGTACTTGATTATAAAACGAAATCCGCTTGAGTCCATAAGGCTCCCAGTAGAGCTCTTCATAGACTTAGTACTCTCTTCGAAATTCGCTTTTGGTGCTGGCACATAGACTGATTCGGAAATTTTAACATCAGCTATCGATTGTATTGAGTTTTGGTTCATGCCGGTTACATCCTGAATATCTGACTCTGCTTTTTCAACCTTCATTGACTTCTGTGGCCCTATCGAATGAAGTGACATCTCATTTATTTCGGGGAGGCTTTTGGTCGCTATTTCAGTGAATTTTTTGCTAAAGTAATCTGAAAGCGCTGTCCCTTCTATCCGAAGTTTCGTTTGCGGCGTTCGCTTCACGAAGCTAGGATTATGAGAGAGTATTTGTAAAAGCCCTGAGGACGCTTTTGAGAAGATGTCATCGAAGAATGACTCGAATTCTATGTGTGAGTGGTTACTGATCAATAAAATGTGTTAAGGCAAATAAAAATCACCTTTAAATTCGATTTCGAAAATCTGTTCTTCCTCTGGTTTTGTTGACTGCCCATTTGAAGATACTTCCGTTTTTACACACGATTCCGACATCTGCGTTGTCTTACTTAATTCCATTCCAGATTGTGTATTAAGTTCCCCTTTTCATTAAATGTCACAATTAACTTCTACAAAAACATTGGGCGTGATAAACTACCTTTATAGTCCAAATAGAGTTTCAAGGTTTGATTGTTCCTACAAGTTTTGAGCGCTTCCGTAAGATCATCGTTATCTTTGACGCTGATTACGTCTCCTTCAGCATCCTAAAGAGAATTTGAGTTTAGAAATGCGGGCTTTGCCAGCAAAAAAACCAAACCTGATATGAAAGTTTAATTCCTTCTTTATCAGCAAGTTGGAAACATTTCACAAGCGAAGAAATCAAGCTATCCCAATCCAATGGCTCGTTTTTGCGCACGTATATTTTTTTCACAGCATCCTTGAACTGAATCTTTAAAAAACTCATGGCTTCCTGCAATTTTCTGTGGTTTTTCGCTGTTGTTGAAATTATGGGCCTCCGGAAACCTCGTATTTAATTTTTCAAATATTACTGTATTAACTTTCTTTTGATTTTCAAACTCTATTAATCTTTAATTCTAATTGATTCAGTAAGGACTTAATTCCTCGATTCTTATTGGGTTAATCTCAGCATCAGTAATGAGACCTACGAATCAATAATAACTGATTCGACGCCGTCTCTCTGGTAATATCCAATTCTGGATTCCTGAGGATTTTTCTAGCTGAGTGTAGTAGCTGCTGGATATCTTCGAGGAAACAAGTAAAATTAATAGAATTCAACCGGTTGCATTGGTAGTAACTTTCTTCGAAGATATTTGAGCGACGAAGAGTTTCTCACAGTGGAAAAAGAGCTCAGTTTACTAATAAGAAATCCTTTATAAGGTGCACTTCAAGAAGAATTAAAATTTAATTGAAGCATTAAGATTAGGAATCGGGAATAACATGTCTCAGAATAACCCACAAGGCTTCTCAAGAATGCCACAGGGACAGTTTTTTAGTCAAAATTTTGGAGAGGAGAACTTATTTCAATCGAATTCAACGATTGAACCTAATTACGAGGAAACAGCCTTTAGCCTCAGCCAAAGCGGATATACAGATCTCTATAATCAAAATAAGAGCGGTGGTGCCCGACAGCAGAGTTATATTCAGCCCATGAAAAACTTTGATATTGGAAGCGAAATCTTCGCTATGCCTCCAGGAATCACTCAGAGTCGCAATATTACTGAAGAGTCGATACAAACTGTGAACAAAACTAGCTTCCCGGGTTCAGCGAACAGCTCAGTCATAAATAAACCCCTGAATAGCAACCCCATATATCAGTACACCAACCCGAATCAGCCTGGACCTGAGAGCGACTCACAAAGGTTTGATCCTTTTGCAAATAATATACAACAGCAATTTAGTACGAGCAAAACATATTCTTCAGCAAATTCATTCGACAATAGACGCGAAAACAGTTTTATCATGGAGGGTCCGAAAAATACATCAAGTAATCAGCACCTTCAGCCTCAATCTCGCCCTCAAAATATATCTCCGACGCCCAATTTCCAGCAAATGATGAGAATGAATCCATTTCCTAAGCCTCAGCCATCAATGTTTCAAGGGATGGCGCCTGAAGATTATGACGAGCCCGTAGTAAGGAGAGTCAGCGACAGTAATAAGAATATTCCGAACCCCAAACTGAACCAGTCGACGCCCAGCGGGTTTCAGAAGCAGAGTCAAATGGGAAATAAGAGCAGGTCGTCGGATCAAATCGATGAAATGATATTAGCGATATCGACTTCGACTCATGGAGCGAGTAAGTTCCTCCATGAGCTTTGCGATCAGTTGAAGAAACAGAAGCCAGTTACAACGTATGATTCGAAGCTCGTGGAGAAGCAGCCTGTTTTTATCGCGTGGTCGAAGCTTGAAGAGTTCACAGGTGTGGGAGAAGGAAAATCGAAGCAGGACGCAAAAAACGAGGCCTCTTTGCAAGTTCTCAAGCAGATGGCGGAAAGTGACAGCTTCGCTGAAAGCTCTCTTAGACTGATTATTAGTAAAGACAAATCGATAAAGCTTATGAATCGGTCTCAAACGCTTTCAACTACTACGCAAGACACCAGCCTGAGAGCAGTAAGCATTTTTAATAGGTTAAGTTTCAATTAGCTGAATTTTATTAGAATCAAGCCTGGCAACAGCAACCACAATCACAGCAATGGCCACCTGTCCAGAAACAGATGCCTCAGATGCAGATACAGCCACAGCAGCCGATGCAAACAATGCAGCAAACACAGCCATTCCAGCAATGGCCTCCTCAGCATATATTACTACAACAGCAGCAGCAAAAAGGACTGATGAGGACTTGGCCGCTTGAAGAAGACGAAAAAGAGCAGGATTTTAGAGTAAGCCGCATTTGGTTATAAACCAGCTCTAACTACTCCCAATAATAGAACTCAGATAGTATCGGCCAACGGTCGTATGATCCTGCGGATGATTTCTTTTATGAGCCACAGGGTAGAAATCGAAGCACTTCCTTGAGAGATCAGAACAAAATGCCCCAGTCTTCGCAACATACTACTATGGAAGAGACTTCACCGGATTTTGATAGTTTGGCAGTGCTCAATGAACTAAGTCACGATAACAAAATTACTCCAAAATGGAATGAGAGGCCGATTACTGATGGCTTTGAATCAGAAGTAATCTTTGATGTTCTTCCAAAATGCGTTGGCACTGGGAAGAAAAAGAAAGACGTACACAGCTAATTCATCTAACTCGACTCTTATGCCGGTATCGTTGATTAGGCTCGTAGAGAAGCAGCAACAAAACTCTTCCAATACATTCAAAAATCCCCTGAGCTTCGAGAGCGATACCTTCACAAATACCAAAGTAATTTGTCATGGCAGCCAATGTGAATTAATAATTCTATTTAAAGAGAGAAAGTTATCCAAAGGAGGAACAACAAATGTCACCCACGTTTCTGCACCTGAAACAAAAGTCGTGGACTCATCGCTTGACATCAGCTCCGTGAACTTAAGCACCATACCAATTATAGAACCAAAGAAAGGCTTATTCGACCAATGGATCTCACCGAGCATTTTCTCAGAGCTCAAAACCTATTTAGAAACCATGGGTGGAATGAACGTATTTCCTTCTTAAAGACTTCATTAACTAACTTCCCTTTGCACTAAAGTATAAGGATAAAATCGATACTTATTTTACAGATAAGCTCAAGGCAATGGGCGTGAATAGCAATGAGCAGATTGCCTTTGAGTCTTATTGCGATTTCGTGACAAAGACTGTGGAGAAGGTCACGGCCGCGGACGTGCTTTCGAAGTTGACGCTCAGCTCCGAGGTCGCAAGAGTCCTCAAAGATACAAACCTCTTCCCGCTGGGATCCTACGCTCTGAGACATGTTCGCAGAGATCATTTAATAGCAGATTTTTCGCTTGTGTATGAGCTCAAAGAAGAAGTCCACACGAAAGTAAATGATAAAGTAATACTTGAATGGCTGTGCGGCCATCTAAAATCAACGATTTCTGCAATACAATCATCGGGATCATCGAAGTTTAATTGCGATGTTAAACTTGAAAGCCCAGAATATGGCTATGATAATAGAACATGCTATATTCTCCTGAAAGATAAAAATTCTGGCCATGGAGTGAGAATTTTTGCATCAGAAAAAATAGAATTGTCACCGGGGGCTCAAGTCTTCGAGCACGAAGAAATTATAATCCACGTAGCGAAGATGAATTTGATTTTAAAGAAAATTGACAATAATGCGAGGGAATATTTCGATATGTGCTGCGCTCTCATGAAATTTTGGAGGTAGTTAAAAATAATGTAGTTTCGTTGGGCATAACCTGTAATTTTAGACGAAAATGCGAACTCGAAGCTGTGCTAAGACCAGAAATCATCGATCTCGTCGCATTTGATCTCGCTTCGAATTACGATATTAAATCGCCAGGTCTTGGAGTAAAGAATTCACTATTTTCTTGCGAGTTAATTGACAATTTGACTAGATATATCACATATTACAGACGCTTGCAAGCAAGGATATAACCGCTCAAATCCTATCAAGATACAACGATTTTCTCACCAATTCCTTTAAGGTAACTGTCATTTTGTTCTCTTTTTCTTAGTTGAATCCAAGCAAATGAAACCAGAAGCGTTTTCTAAGCTGCAAAATCAATGTATGGATTCTTTGAAGAAGCTCTATGATGGGAGATACTCTCAAGCTAATTTTTAAATCCTAAATAAATGGCATTATGGCTAACTGCAGACTCATAATTCAATCTCCTGCTGATTTGGGGACACTTGAAGAAAAACGAGTTTAGTGTCTCTATCTGTATCCGTGAGCTTATACCTTGCGTTTACAGTCTGAGACATTAAACTCTGCTAGACGACGTGATGTGATCAATATCTACTATCATAGGTACATTTTGCATATAAAATTTTCGGACTCATAAGAATGCATGTTTCTCATTGATGTATTATTGCTGTGCCGAATTTGCAAGAGATGTCACTGTGAGTCTGTAGATCCATATGCTATCTAATATTTTGCTATGTCATACATTTAATGGGTTTTGATTGAAATTTTCAAAATTCAAGAATTGTACTACAAAAGTGAAATTAATGAGGTTTCGTTATAATAATTAATTAACTAATTTAGAGGCCTCGTTGAATGCTATTAAGAATATAAAAGAAAATTGAGTGTGGGACAGCTGCAGTGAGGCTTTCGTTTCTGTGGTACTCCTCATGATTCAGAGAAAGAATGTGTTTCTTCTGACCACGGAAAAAGTAGGTTGAGCTGCAGTTTGTCGCGCTCAAATAGTGGCATTTATCGAGTTTAGGGAAGTAAGCAGGTATATAGAGGTAAAGACCCGTTAAATAGACAGTATATCAATGATAATTTTGCTGGTAATGGATAAATTCAAACTGATTTAACTTAGATTGAATGGATTCATACGGTTGCTATGAAAAATTTGATTTTGTTCAAAATCAAAAAAAAACAATAAGGATCAATTTTACATTAATAATGAAATAATATCCTAATAAAACTACATTGAAAAATAATTTCTCTTTTCTTATCTTAATGAATTCGGGTTCACGATGAGCTTGAATGAATTTGACTGTTTGATGAATAATAAATAATCTTCGATTCTTCTAAGAGAGTAAAGACATCTGTGATTAGCACTGATGTACGCACCTCTAACCTTATTTATCCTAGTGCATGAACTAAGTGGGAAGTATATTATTTTGAAGTTGAATTACTTTCTTTTAGTAAGTTAGTAAGAAGTATAGTAGTTTAACTCGTCTTGTTCCAATTGCTCATATCATTTAGTACATAGATGCGAATGAATTTTTCACTCATTGACTGTATTACTAATTTCCAGTAGAACTAATAGTATCTGGAAACATAACTCAAATAGTACATTTGTTATTGTAATTTGCGCATAGATTCCAAAGGGTTGGTGTAGTTACTCTTTGAAATTTGCTCTGACTTTAAGACATCTTATCTTGAGTTGCATTCCAGAATAAATCTCAATATTCATTCTTCCATAGGACGCTAATCTTAGGATACATCATGAAAAAGCACACTCTTAGGTCCGTTTTGCATTTAACCTTACAGTACAAAACTTCCTTTCAATGAAGTCATCAAGCCAAACTAATACTGCTCATTATTCAACTCTTTCATCAAGTCCAAAATATACAAATCTTATCTTGAACGATAAAAAACTTAAATTATTTGAATTTTTCCGACTTGAATGTCTACTGCAATGAAGGAAAGCAACCCCCAGATCAGGAACAGTAACTTTTCTTCTCTTTCCTCTCTAATTTCACCCTAGAAATCACCCCAGTAACTACTTTCTTCAATTTCAAGCTCACTTTCTTTTCCTATGTTTCTTCATCACCAACCATAGTCATCATCTCTTTCTCTTCAAGTAAATCCTGTCATCACCGACCTCCCACTAACACCTCTGAACAGATCCTCCTCTATTTCGACAGATACTACTCAGCTATCTACTTCATCCTTGGATACCTTAGCTTTATCTACAAAGGTTTGGCTTTTTCTTCGTGCAGCGTTTTGATGATAAAATGGCTAGGATATACTTTGTATTACCCACCAGGAGCTCTCGCAGTTGAAGTTATCATTTTTACGATGTTCCTAATCTGGCAATATATCCGAATTGATCTAGGTATCACTCATCATGAGATTGGTTGAAAAGTCATCTGATTTGAAATAATAGGGGAAGTTGGAAACAAAACGGAGACATCGAAAACAACGATTTTGTTTAACCTGTTGGGCATTTTTGAAATCATCTCCTTTGTCTTTTTTATAACCCTGCAGACATACGTGTAAGTTATATTTTTCTTGATGGAGGTCAGAAATTTCTAACCAATTTTGTTAGAATGATGGTTGAGGTCGTTATCAATTCCGTTGGTCTGGGCTTCATCTCTCTTGAAATTCTTACAGGGTTCATGGCTGCGATTGCTTTCAAAAATTATGAGAAAACTCAATAAATGTACTCATGGGATTGTGAAGAAAGCCGTAATATTATGAAATAACTATTTATTGTGCCCATGCTTTTCCTTTTTGTGCAATATGTAACACATGTAAGTAAACTACATCAAGAAATCTTCACTGAATGGTGCATCAGCCAAATTTTCTCGCTAAACGATAGTGTTTGTTGAACAAAGCTGGAAGCAGATTTGAAGTGCAGTTTTGGGTTAGTGATTAGAAATATTGAAAGCTGTTTTTTTGATACTTCTTTTCCGAAGATTGAATAATAATGTGCTTGCAACAAGATTGAAATCCTGAACGTGTAACAGAAACTAGAAAAATACTCGAGAGTACCATTCATTCAAGAAGTTTAGAAATGAAAGATGTGAAATGTTATTGTTAAATTTTCAATTGATAGTCACCATTTGGATGAGATTTGACTTAGCATTGGAATCTCAAAAGAACAATGTAGGGTATCATTTGTAATGGATAGATCATTTGTAAAGGATGGATCGTTCTCGAATTGTTGCTAATATCTGTATTCTACGAAATTTGCCTGGACTATTTAGAGAGTGATATATGTGTATATATTTAGATTCTACTGAAATGTAGATAATTCTCAGAGTGTCAGTTGATGATTCAAAGCTTCGCAACAATTATATTTTGATAGATAATAGCCGAAATAAAACGCGATAAATTCTCAAAATGGATTCTTCAATTTTCATCAAACGAGAACCTGGCTCACCTTCTGTGATCCGAGAATCAACGATGATGGAATCTGGTACATTTGCACGCCCTATCCGCTTATATTTGACCACCGACAACCCACTACGCAAGTTAGTCGTCTCTTGCTCCGTAAATGATAACATGAGTAAAACTCATTTCAGCCAAACATCACCCCTCTAATTAATCCTTTTAGGAAATGTTTGCAATTCCATTGCGAATCAATACTATGACCTTTTCCTTAACAAGAAGACCAACAACCACTCAGTCGACTTTGACGACGAAACTACTACCTTACATGGACCTAACAAGTTCGTTAAGGTCCTCAATCTGAGCCAAAACGGATTCTACATTCCCATGAAAGGAGTAACAAACTCCCTTTTCAATTAACCTAATGATTTTTTGTTAGAGAGCGAGTGATTTCCTTCGCGATGGCATACAATTGCACGCCCATATTGAAGAATCAGGACAACTCAATAAAAAGAGTGATAATAAACAGAAGAAAAAGAATCAGAACGAAGATAAGGAAGCTGAAGGACAAAATAAGAAGGACAAGCAATCTAAAGATGCCGAACTTAAAAGGTATAGACCTCCATAAATATTTGTTGTCTGACCCGATTAATAAGTGAGCCAACGAAGAAAGTAAAGAAGGAAAAGGAAGCAAAAGATAACTCTCAGATGGAGGTTGAAAAGGACTCGAAACCACAGAAAAACGATAATAAGAAGAACAAGAAAGAGGGAGAAGAAGGAAAAGACAACAAAAAACAAGAAGATGAGGCGAAGAAGGATGGCAAAAAGAATAAGGACAAAAAAACAAAGAAGGACAACGAGAAGAAAGATAATGAGAAGAAAGATAACAAAATGGAAGAGGAAAAGCAAGAGCAAAAGAAAGACAATAAGAAGGACAATAAAAAAGACAACAAAAAGGATAACAAAAAGGACAAGAAAAAAGACGACAAAGCATCAAAGGACCAAGAAAAAGAAAAGGAAGCCGCTAAAGGTGATGACAAAGAGATAGAGAAGAAAGAAAACGACAAAAATAAGGAAAAGAAGAACAAGAAGAAGAATAAAAAGGACAAAGAAGGAAAGGAAGGCAAGGACGAAAAGGAAGAAAAGGATAAAAAAGAGGCAAAAGCAGATGAGAAAGGAAACAAGAAGAAAAATGAAAAGAAGAACAAAAAGGATAAAGAAGCAAAAGAGGATAAAGAGGAAAAAAAGCCAGCGACTCAAGTAGAGACTCCTAAAGAAAATGCCAAAGAAGAGGCTAAAGTTCAGACCAAAAAAGATGACAATAAAGGTAATAATAAATTGTTAAGTTGAATATTTATTAACCTATACAAATTGTAGATGATGATTCTGACTCGTCGGAAATTAAACCAATTAAGCCAAAGGCTAAAGAAGACAAAAAGCCCCAGCCAGCCAAAAAAGAACAAGCAAAAGATGAGTCTTCCTCTTCTTCAGATGACTAAACAGGAAACTCCTTGGTGGAAAAATCTCGCCATAGAACGATGTTTATCATTTAAAAAGAGCAGAGTGTGTTGTTGTTTATAACATAGTTAGGATAGATTTATTTTGATAGCAGTTTTTGTATTCCAAATCTTTTTATCATTAGATTGATTAAGATTTGTATCTTCAATCGTAAAATTTTGCTACATTTTTCGTTCTGATGGCAATATTGTCTCTCTCTCTAAGCTCGTCAATAAAGGACTTTCCACCCATTTTATTATCTCTGAATTACCTCTCTCTTTTTTACACAGACTAGTTTCTATGTTCTCTAGTAGCCATGATTTCCGGTTGAAAAAATCCTTCTTATATAATGACTCAAAAGAGTTATGCACTCACAATCAACAATAAATCGAGTCCGTGACGCTTTATGCAGAATGACTCCTAACCTATACATAATCAGATAAATTCCTAAAGTTTTTTCATAAAAACAATAACAACAGTCGGTTTATTTCAGTGAGATAATTTTCGTTGAATAAAATTAGTTGCATAAAGTTTTGTTATCCTTTTTGTTGTCTTTTTTATTGTCCTTCTTATTGTCTTTCTTTTGCTCTTGCTTTT
>ENA-UOTX01001667-UOTX01001667.1-compost-metagenome-genome-assembly--contig:-NODE-1667-length-14622-cov-22.027913_pt1 | contig 14622 bp, 15 predicted proteins | sample MGYA00238143_ERZ746982 | MGnify/ENA primary metagenome ERZ746982 (study PRJEB28758, sample SAMN06268862) | compost metagenome | isolation source: single cell | place: USA: California, Emeryville, Joint... | reverse complement strand
TTGCTGGCTTGGCAGGCTGATGTCTACCTTTCAGTTTTCTTGTTTCTGGCAAGTTCATTGAAGGGTTTTCTAGTTCCTCTTCCCAAAATTAGAGCAACATCTTCCAATGCAAAATCAGCAGCGGGTGACTCCATATCTTCGAGCTTGGGTAAAAGTGTCTGTTTGACTTCAGCAATTTTCTTCCTGACCCATTTCATCCCTCTCTCTAGTCTAGTTGGAATCGAAACGCTACCTGTCCTTTACGTGCTTCTGTCATTGCAATCGCTATCAAGGCAATGTCAAGTGTGCAATCCTCCTCCGTATTGAACTTGCTACGTATAATTCCATTAATAGCTATAATTTTTCGCTCCATTCTGTTCTCTTTAACAGCTCCATACGCAGCATCAATAACGCTATCCAGTACTGTAAAAATAATATTCGCTCTTGGTATATCAGCAGCCAAAACCTCTCCAATTTTCACTATCCTGTGAATTCCTCCGACTAAAAGTTTCTCCTTGCGGCTTGCTTGGCCGTCTAAGTTAGCTTGCACAAGGCCTGCATCAAGCGATTGATAGGCTCTAAAGTGGTTGTTTAATGTCCAGTAAAAGACCTTGTAGTAGTACTTATAGCTTGGATTGCATCCATAGGCATCGATTTGTCTCTCAATATCGACTTTACGAATAGCATCGGCATCCTCCATGACTTTCTTCATATCAAAAAGTCGCTTCTTCATGTCTTTCTTCATATCAGAAAGTCGCTTATTCAGCGAAGCAACTCTCTTTGTTAACTCATGTAGTTCTTCAACTATACTTTCGGTTTCTCCTGTTTGCTCTAATTCCTTGCTCTTGCTATTATCGTACCCATTTACTCAATCCTCAATCCTTATAAGAATTCTGCTGGTCTTGTCAAGGTCAGTTGCTCCCTTCTCAAGGCTGCCAATGCTAGATTCGAGTTTTCGGATATCCTTAATTGCTCTGCTGGTGAGTTCTTGTCTGCTTTTTATAAGTTTCTCGATCGACTGAATCATAAATTTTTGTGATACTTTTTGTTTATCAGCTGGCAAATAGAGAGCCTATAAATGATACTTTGGTCCAATAGCGTATAAGCAATAAGCAGGCAATGCTGCTCAGACACATTATAATAGCAGTCAAGCAAGGGTTGACATATCTGTTTTCTAGGTTAATTTCTGATTATTTCGATACGTGATATCTACTGACTGATTCCTAACCTGACGCTGGACAGGGCAACCGAAACTGATTGCAACCACTAGTAAAGTGTTCGAGTGGCTCTAACGTAAAGCCTGAAAGGAGTCGCACAGGAAGCATCAAACACGTTTTGGCTGCTGTGAATTGAACGAGATCTCAGATTTCGTGTCCTTATCATGTGATTATTTAGAAAATCTGAAAATTTTGTCCATTTACATTCTCCTTCTGGGCCTTTCATCTCGACGCCACATACCTGAGATGCAAATTTACGGGATTTATGCAAAGAAGCTGCCGAATGCAATACTGTAGCATACTTGCTATCGCTCATGGCGTATTGCTTGCAATGGCAGCAGAAAGGCAAAGCTTGCCATCCCAGCGCACATGTGATCTATAAATCTAACGTATATTTAGAGAAATCACGAATCTACTAAATTTTTTCTAAATTCCATTGGCCTCCTCTATTCACATCACCAAGGGAGGAAAAATTATCTTATAGTAAGTAACATTCTTGGCTTTCAGTCACAACAGATCATGAATCTTGATAAATAATGACTGAAGCTCAAAAATTTTTGGTTAAGCTCACTTTGCTTCGATCAGATTCTCTGAGTTGCTTGAAAAATAACAAAACTTAGTGAATATAGTTGAAGTGAGCCCGTGACCGTTAACAGGTTCCTTTTCACTCAAAGATATCATCAGAAAATTATTTTTCCTCCATTAATTAAATGAACCCTCCTTCACTTCAAAAATATTTTGTGTCTTAAACCCTCTCAACCCGCATAACAAATAATTATTTATTTGTTAGTGCGAAGAAATTTAAAAGGATTTTGTTGCACCATCATGATGCCAAAAAGAACCGTGTCATACTTCTTCGATTCTGAAATCGGATTATACCAATACGCCAATGGCCATCCAATGAAACCACTCCGAGTCGCCATGACTGATGAACTGATTAAGGGATACGGACTTCACCCCAAAATGAAGATCTACGTAGACTCTTAGATTCCATTTCAGAAGCATCATACTTTTTCTAGGATAAATCCTTCGTGAACATCTCAGACGAGGATTTGACTGCCTGCCATGCCTATGAATACATAGAATTGATCAAAAACGTCACTCCTGAGAACCGTTCAATGTATGAAGATCAGCTATATCAATGTAAACCCATCCTACCGCTAACTTAGTCTCACATCACTCTTTCAGTTAATTTTGGAGAGGATTGTCCAGTTTTCAACTCTCTTTACGAGTATTGCCTTCTCTATACCGGAGGCTCGATGAGTAAGCTTTTATTTCTTTAATTCTGCCGCTAACTCGCTTTCGTCGGGAAGTTGGCGCGAAACTTTTAAACGAAAAAAAGAGCGATATTGTTGTTAACTGGTCCGGTGGTCTCCATCACGCAAAGAAAGCTGAAGCTTCAGGATTTTGCTACATTAATGACTGTGTTATTGCTATTCTCGAATTATTGAAGTAAAGCTCTACTTTCCATCAGAAATTAACCGAGCAATTGATTGCATTAGAGTGTATGAAAGAGTCTTGTACGTTGACATTGATATTCATCACGGAGATGGTGTCGAAGAGGCTTTTTATCAGTCTGATAGAGTGCTGACCTTCTCAACCCACAAATTCGGAGAATATTTCCCTGGAACTGGCCACATTGATGATAGAGGAATTGATAGAGGTGTTAATCACGCGGTGAATTTCCCTCTGAAGGACGGAATGGATGACGAATCGTTCGCTATTATTATTAAACCCGTAGCAAATTGTGACTTTACTGAGCTGAAATGATGATGATGGACCTAGATGCTTCAAAGAATCATTGACACTTTCAGACCGCAAGCGATTGTGCTGCAAGGAGGTGCAGACAGTTTGTCAGGAGATAGATTGGGATGCTTTAACCTCTCTATTAAAGGTATATTGACCTTCCAATGCGCTTTTTTCTAATGGAATTATTGTGAAGGGCACGGCGAAGCAATTACATATTTAAAGACTTTGGGTATTCCCATTATGATGCTCGGAGGTTGTTTTCTAGAAATATTTCATCAATCTAACTGATTTAAAGGCGGTGGCTATACCCTTAGAAATGTGCCAAGATGCTGGGCCTATGAAACAGGAATAGCGCTCGATGCAGATCTTCCAAACGGTACTTTCATTTTGGTGGAGCTAAAATTAAAGAATTTGTTTAGAGCTGCCTGAGAATGAATACCTTGAATACTTTGGACCTGAATACAAGCTGCATTTCCCTGTCAGCAACATGGAGAACAAAAACACGAGGGAATATTTAGAAAAAACACAGTAATTCAGAGGAAAATGACATTTTTTTCCTGACCATCCAATTTCAATTAGAGCGACGCTATTTGACAATCTCAGAGGATTGAAGCTCTGGACTCGTCCTATCAGCAACTACACTGATGTTTGAAATGAATAATCGATATCGGGCTAACTTTTTGAATTTTTCTCTAGGACAAGGAAGAAATTAAAATGGACATTGAGGAAATGTCAAAGGCCAATAGAGACAAAATTGAGGAGGAGATGATCGATGCGCATGTCGAGAAGAATCCTAAGAATGTTCTATAACTTAATTTTTTATCCTTGCTTGTTGCGTAGAGGAGGAGGTGCATCAGAATCCTTAGTTTTTTACTAATTACGTATTGTGAAAATTTCATGCCTTCAATACTGCAAAGCTGCAATCAAAATAAGCTTTTCTCCTATGTCGAATAGTTGCTAGGCAGATATAAAAGGAATTATTTGAAATGTTCGCTCGCGGCTCAGGCAACACTGTCGCTCTGAAGTTTCCTTAGTTTAAATTTCTACGAAGTTTCTGATAAATCATCGAAATAAATTTTAGCTATGGAAAGACGCAATCCAGACAAATCAGATGAGAAGAGCGCATCTGAAGACAAAAGCTGGTTCCCGGACGAAGAAAGCGACTGCATGGACATTGAAGACGAGGAAGAAGAGATGGTGTCTGCGTCTCAGAGTGACATTATGGAAGAGGAGAAAGTGCCTCCGGTGGCCTCGCGCACAAGACACGGAACTTGGGTAATACGCTATCATAAACATGAGAACGCAAGCGGTGTTTCCTATATTCATAAGTCGCTGGCAAATGAACATGCAGAAGCGATCAAGCAGCTAGAGACAAAAAAAATAAACTCTTCACGTCTAAAAATGAAAAGCAATTCACCGCCCAATGAACTATTTTTCAATTCTACAAACCACAAAGCACATATTTATCAAACTTTCATCCCGAATCAGGTAAAATCGCTCTTCAAGACACATATGTACCATTGAAAAATTTCCACGTATACCAATTAGATCACTTATACGTTCGAGGGTATCGATTCGCGTATTTACAATGCAAATTTCAGTGAGAATGGCGAGCTATTCCTCGCGACATCCCAGGTGACTACTGAATTTGCGCCTTCTCTCTGACAAAGTTACTTAGGTTGGCACAGCGATTTTCGATTACAGCGATGATAATCAGATAAAATTGAACAAAACGATCACTTGCTTCAATGTCAATTGGGCCATTACCGACTCAGATTTCACACAAGACAATAAATACATGATTCACTCTACCTTGAGCCCAAATATCCAACTATTCGACGTCGAAAAGAAGAAATATCTGAGTCAATTGAGCGTGAACGACGGTGGTCCCCAAGACCCTCTCCAGGATGGCTTCTGGTACTTTGGAATGAGGGTTTATTCAGCGAAGATATCCGCAGACGGGCAAGAGATTGTCGCAGGCACTTCTCGCACGACGAATCATTCAGCTAAGCTCCAAATACTCGACGCGAACCAGAATAAGGTCGTCAGGTCTATCAACGCGCATGAGAACGATATTAACACTGTTTGCTTTGTTGATAAATTGAGCTCTTCGTTGGTCATCACAGGGTCGGATGACACTCTCTGCAAATTATGGGATATTAGAGCGTTTAATTCAAATAACCCAGTCGGGATATTCTATGGACACTTGGGCGGATTGACGAATGTGTGCTCGAAGGAGGATAATAGGTATTTCATCAGCAATTCGAAGGATCAGAGCATTAAACTGTGGGATCTTCGCAAATTTTCAACAGAGAAGAAAAAAGTTATCCCAGCAGTGCGTGTTGATTACCGAATGGCGAGTCTAAGCGACCTTCAAATTGAGAGAGTGAAGGAAAGGATGAAAACCAACACAGATGACGTGTCTGTTTCAACATACTTTGGACATAAAGTCAGTGATACGCTGATCAGGTGCCATTTCTCGCCGAAATTTGTCACGGATCAAAGATTTATATACACGGGATCGTCTGATGGGTGTGTTTATATCTACGATATTTTATCAGGAGAAAACGTATCAAGGCTGCAATTGGAAGAAGGGAACACGATTAGAGATTGTGCGTGGCATCCGTACTCGCAAAATATTGTTACAACGGACTTCGATGGGAATATTTGCCGATGGGAATATTTCGATAGCAATAAAGACGACATATAAATTACACATAGTAATAGCCAGCGGCTTTTTCAAAAGGCTGCTCACTGTTAAGCCTAATTAATTATCATTGTATCACTTACTAAAAGGAAGTTGTCAGGGAACCTTTGTGAAATCGAATCACTTTGAATTTAGCCTTTCCCTGAGCAGCTCATTCTTTTTCGTGTTATGAACGTGTTATGTTATGGTTGTGTCAACGATATTAAAAATATTGAAAAACTAAGGATATATTATGCTCCTATGAGGCCGTCCCTTCCTCGATGAACGAAACGACTTATCAAGCATAATTCATTGAACATGTGATACAATAGAATCGCTTTTTTGTTGTGAAAAAGGGTGTGGATTGGTTTAGAGTAGTCTGAATTGAATTATCCTTTACGGACTTTGCATATTGTACTTAAATGCATTGCCAAATAGCCGTTCCAACCCGGCGAACCGGGGATTTTCTGGTAGCTATCTCAAATAATTTCTTATCTCACTCTCGATTTGACGGCAACTCAGACCTTCTCAAGCTTTTTGGAGGCGATTTCTCACCGTATGTATTAGCTTAAACGCAAACTTAAACGCAATCCACAGTATCTTTGGAGATTTAATCCTTCTTAAATCGATAATCTCTCAATTCATATCTTTATGGGATCGAAATAAAATAAATTTTCCTCTCTGTTAGTTAATTATTAATCGCATTATTCCGACTCAATGCCAACACTCAGTAAAGTAAGAGTTTATATTATAGTAAGAAGGCATTTAGAAAATTCGTTGAATTTTTGTTAAAGCAAATCCGAAAGGCTCCTACGAATACAGACAAAAAACACATCGAAATAACTCATCAATAAATCTATTTAGTGGAAACTTAGAAAGGAAAAAAAAAATATATAAAATTCACGCTTTTTCTGAGCAAGCTGCAAATTATCAAAATTAACGAAGGCAATGCTGGGCTATTTCTTCTTTGTAGAGGACTGTTTAGCTGGTTCGGATTTTTTGGGCTCTGGTGATTCTTTTTTAGGTGATTCTTTGGCCTGTACTTTTGGGGGAGATTCCTCGCGGTAAGGCTGAGTCAGGATGTTGTTTTCTGGGTCTCGTTTTATGATTTCGACGAATTTAATAAACACTACCAGACTCATCTTATCAATTGATTTCTCATGAGTAAAGACGCAGCGGTCTATTTTGACGTGGTCTGTTCCTCCGGATTTTATATACTGTTTCATTTCATCCACGGCGCCTGATGGACCTTGAAGTACTCCAGCAATCGTGCCGATATTCGTTCTTCCTACATAACCCGTGACGCCGGACTGATTAGCTAAATCGGTTATCTGTGTTCTAAACTCATTTCCTAGCACTTTTCCCGCGAGTTCGAAATCCACAGTTTTCAAAGGGCCGCTTTTCTCAAGGGACTTGAGTTTTTTAAGAGGACTAATGTACTTTCTCGGCTGGATGCGCTGAGTCGCAGAACCCGTAGCATATAGACTGGGATTTTCGGTAATGGTATCTGTTGGCGCATTATCCGTGGTCATGGCGTGCTTTACTGAATGATCACCCAGTGATGGACTGTTTATGTCTATTCCCTTCTTTGGACTCATTCCCTGGTCGCTAGCTCCACCTCTCGGACTTCCAGTTCCGATGCCGGTGCCCTTTGGGCTCCCACCTTTATCCCCATTACCCATTCCATTGTTACTACCTACGGATCCACGGCCATCACCAGTACCAGCACCAGCACCACCTTTATTTAGGCCTGACTTATCATCTGCTCCGGCCCCTTTTCCTCCTTGACCCAAGCCAGCTCCTTGGTTCGCACCATCTCCTTTTCCTGTTTTTTTTGAGTCTGCGTTTCCTTTGGCTCCAGCTTTGCTTGGTTGTGAGACAGCAGGTTTTGTTGTTTTCTTATTTTTATCTAAATCTTCTTTTTTCTTATTGTCTTTCGTGCCTTTTTTCTCGCCAGGATAAACGAGATCGGAGCCGTCGTAGTCAGAATAGTCAATTTTCTCTCTGTGCTTTAAGAAAACGGGGTTCATATCGGAGGCAAATTCTGGAAAAAAATTTCGGAACGCGGTCGCAAAATAAAATTATAAGAGCACAAGAATAAGTTGCAAAACAGATTTGATTATTTCTGATGGCTCACTTCGCCACCGAAAAAGCCCTCTACTCAAGGTGAAACACTACCCAGCCCTCAAGTAGGCCATGAAAATGTTGAATTTATCCAATTACAATAGTACAAAATAAATGCCTAACCTTGATTAGTTTGTGTTAACCATTATCACTACATCTACAGGTTTTTTTCGAAATAGATTAGCCTTTTACTATCCTCAAATTCCAAAAAATGTTATCTTTCTCGCTCAAATCACTACAATCAAATGTATCTGCGAATTCTCTGAACACTCCTCCTAGCATATCGCTGATCTCGATCAACTAACAATGATTTTTGCGTTTTTCATAATGATTTCACCCATTGATTTTTCCTTTCCTTATTATCTCCAATATCAATTCAGTTGAAATCATTAGCAGTTGCTCATATTTGATGTCGTTTTGTTTGTAAGAAAATCACATTTATACAAATCGTTAGGAGAATGCGTAATTAATATGCGAGCAGGTTCGATAGTCTCTTACGCATTGAGCAATCTGAAAACCTAATATAACAGCGCATGAAATACGATTAATCTTCGTCTTCGTATTCAATAACATGACCCTTCTTGTTGGAGATACCCAAAACATCTCTAGCCACCTGTTCCTCATGAGACAATTCCTTCTGCACTCCACCAGTAGGACGTCTTGGTGGGTTAATGAACGATGGAGTTGTTAATTTAACCATTCTGTCGAATCCTGTCAACTTTCTTCCATTGAGACGCTCCTTTCTCCATTTATCCATAGCCTCTTCGCTCTCAGCCAAAGCTTTCTTGACTTTAGCCAAGTGAATAGGCTTTTTCATCTCGTGCTTGTGACCCTTAGGCTTCTTATGGCGAGGGTTTTTGGTGGTTGGGATATTTGATTCGTAAATCCAAGGAAGACCTGCGAGTTGGAAGTGTTTTTTAAGGGAAGCTTTGTATCTAGATGAGATTTCTGGTCTTCGCCAGACGCCTTGGACGAATGATGGCTTAATCGCCTTGGAGACATCAACGTAAAGAAGCTTTGTCCACATCGCAAATTAATGAAATAAAATATCTCACTCTACTCTCTGTGAAATTGAAAAGATCCTTCAAAGCATTTCCTCTTGCAAAAACATTGTTTTTTTCGAAGGAAAACTTAATGCAAGATAGGTACTGAGAAAGACAAAGAGAAATGAAAGGATTGTGATCATGCAAAAATTTTGCTTGTTTTGAGAAGCTCGCAATTTCTATCTTTTGTGCTCCAAAGAAGATTTTCAAAAAAATTGAAAAATGCATCAAAGCCGTTACATTCAAAAAATATCAGTAAAAGAGAAATATTTCACGTACGCTTAACCAGAACCTGTTTTTTAGAGTTATTGGTTTTTCTTAGTTATGTCCAGCAATCTTAAAATTTCCAGTCTGGTGGAAGTATCTTCTTTCAACTACTTAATATCAATTATTTCGCAGTGATTCGAAAGATGATTTTTCACTGGTCTTCTCCTTTGATCAATGATCCCTTAAATGCTTTCAGGTAGCAATTTGGTATAAAAATTGTGTGTTTTGTTTGAATCTCCGAATTGAAGTATAAAGATTTAGTTAAAATCTAACAAGAGGAACTTTAAAGAAAGAAAAAGAAAAATGCCACACTGTTGGGGATACAGAGCAAGAACCAGATCAAAAATTTCCAAGCCTTTCGGAAAGGCTGGAGCCATCAACATCTCTAAGACCTTGACCACCTTCAGAATCGGAGATTACGTTGATATTGTCATCGATGCTGCCATTCACAAGGGTATGCCACACAACTCATACCACGGAAAGACCGGACAGGTCTTCAACGTTAACCCAAGAGCCGTCGGTGTCATCGTCACCAAGAGAGTTGGAAACAGAATCATCAGAAAGAGAATTCACGTGAGAACCGAACACGTCAAGTTCTCCAACTGCAGAGAAGCCTTCAAAGCCAGAGTTAGAGAAAACGATAAGAAAAAGCAAGAAGCCAAAAAGACCGGAACGAAGATCTCTACCAAGAGACTCCCAGTCTTGCCAAGAGACGAGCATGTTGTTAAAGCTGAAAATGTTCAATTCCAACATCCTGTTAAATTCACTGAAGTTTTCTAAGTCGCACACATCTAGGTCCTTCATTAAGCTTTAAAATCGTTGTATCTTTCGTTTTAACTTTTTGGTTGCAAAGTGAACTCCTATTATCGACAATAAAAAAATCCATCGGAAGAAAATGCCTCTGATTTCCTTAGATTTCCTTAAGAAACAGATAAAATTCAAAGCTGAACATGTATACTATGATATCTGGGTAGTGAGATTAGACGTCAAAGAGCTAAGAGCAAAGAAAAAAAAAATTTTCAGAAACGCAATTACGGTATTCTCCCTTTATTTTATGACAAATAAGTTATAGTGTGTTCGTGGATTTGCTAAGGCACAATACCTTGATATTGATATAAGCTATTTCATTCATCATTAGGCAATTTGTTCGCCTTTTTCAATGTTTTTTCCAAAGGATTTGCAAGCAGATTTGAAGAGAAAATGTTTATTCGATGGGGTGTTGCTTCGTTGAATATTCTCTTTTTTATCAATTTACTTCACCATCTCAAATGATTAAATACGATATACGATGGTTAAATAATTCGACGATAAAACCTCATTCCAATATATCGATTAAATGCACCTACCTTTCTATATATGTTCTTTTCTTTATTATCGAACTATATATATACTAGCTGAACTTGCATTAATAGAAAAAACAAAATAATGCCAAGTTACAGCATTATTCCTAAACTTTTGTATTTCTCAATCTTGGCGCCATTTACATGGTGATACCAGCACCTTGGTAAGATTGGTGGAGCTTGTTCAAGGCGTTCACGTAAGTGGCGATTCTGTAGCTGACTCCCAATTTCTCAGCGGTGAAAATGGTTTCTTGGGTGGCAGTGCTGATAACTTCTTCAAGACCGGTGTAGACGATATCGACCTAAAGGAAACATTAGTTAAACGAGTTTAGGCGAGGTATCTCGTACTTCTTGAGGTCCACGGAGGCTGACTCTTTCTTCTGGGGTCAATTCGTGCTTGAGGCCAGTCTTGTCGATCATGATGTTAAGTAAAGCGTGCTTGCCTTTTTCTTCCCACTAGCGAAGAGAGGTTAGCTTAAAATGCTTGAGATAATGAAGATTTTACTCTCTTGGTAAGTCTTCCAGGTCTGACGTGCTCGAGATTCTTCAACCATTCGAAGTAAGAGACGGTGACACCACCGGCGTTGAGGAGAATATCTGGGAAGATGAGGATTCCGTTCTTTTCGAGGATGATTTCGGCCTTTCTGGTGGTTGGGCCGTTGGCAGCTTCAGCGAGGATCTTGCATTGGAATTTGTGAGCGTTGGTGACGTTCAAGCTCTTTTCCTTTGCGGCAGGGATAAGGATGTCGCATGGTTGGTAGAATGCGGTATCATCGCTCCATGATTTTTCACAGAAGCCCTTGATGGAGCCGTTCTTGTTCTTGTAAGCGAGGAGTTGGTCAGGGTCGATTCCGTTGGTATCATAGATGGATCCGTCCCATTCAACAACACCGATAAGCTTGGCACCCTCAGTCAAGAGGAACTTGGAGGCCCAGTAGCCGACGTTACCGTAACCCTAGCGAAGCGAGTTAATAAAAAATCACAGATGAGGAAAAGTTACTTGGACGATGAAAGTCTTGTCCTTAAGACCAGCTGGGAGGCCAGCCTTCTTCATGATTTCTGGTTCCTTGCAGAATTCTCTGAGACCGTAGAAGACACCGAGACCGGTAGATTCAGTTCTTCCTCTGATACCACCGTTGGAAAGCATCTTTCCTGTGCAGCAAGCGGAGGCGTTGATGTCGGAGTGACCAACGAAGTATTGGTAGGTATCCTTCATCCAGGTCATTTCTCTTTCGCCAGTACCCATATCAGGTCCTGGGCAATCGATAGCGGCACCGATGAAGTTCTTCTTGGCGAGTTCAACGGTATATCTTCTGGTGAGGGATTCGATTTCACGAACAGAGTATTCTCTTGGGTTGATTCTGATACCACCCTTGGCACCACCGTATGGGAGATCGACGACGGCGCATTTAAGGGTCATAAGAGAAGCCAAGGCTTCAACTTCTTGAAGATCAACATCAGGAGCGTATCTGGTACCTCCCTTAGTTGGAAGTCTGTGTCTCTTGTGTTGGGCTCTGTAGGCAGCGATGAATTCGACTTTGCCGTTATCTCTGACCAATGGCAAGTTCATCTTCAAGGTAGAGTCGCATCCCTTGTAAACTTCAACCCAGTCCTTTGGGATGTTGGTGTGAGGAGCAGCGAGATCGATGTATCCCAAGACCATTTCCAAGAATCTTGGTTCTCCTTTATCATCAGTCTTTTCGACGAGAGGTCCAGTGCTTGGGAGACCGTCCTTTTGAGTGGTGAAGGAGTAAGCGGTAGGGAGAGTGGCCAAGGTGAGCTTGCCGCTCTTTCCTCCTTGAATGATTGCCTTTGAAAGACTCTTGATCATGATATTCACACGCGATTAGTTTAGAATTATAGGATTGCTAAATTGGAAATATCTTTTACAAATAAACCCGATTTATCTAACAGTTAGTTTTATTTGAAGAATTTAACCAGTGTGATCCTCATGCATACTTCCTGAAGAACTCTGGAGAACTGGCGTTTTTTTTCTTGCATTAAGAGAATTTCACATAATTGTAAGCTTGCTACCAGAGAGGACGAGCCACGCATGAGCGCTTTGTCGCCTGGAATGCGCCATTCGTGAAGGTGTTGGGAAAAAGAAGGCTTTGAAATAAAACTTTTAAATTCTATTTTAGGAATTCGGCTATTAGCTTCCGATTTAGGAGTTATAACTCAACGGAAGAACGTATAAGACTAATTTCGACACTCTCTCATCGAAGGTTTATCATGAAAATGCATTTAGAGCACATGACCTTTGAGAACAATTGCGTTGATAATTTTTTTAAGTATTAATTTTGTCACGCGGAATTTTTTTAGTGAATTGGAAAGCAAGAAAGGTTTGAAGAAGAAGGAGCAACAAAAAAACACACAGTGTTTCTCTGCGTGAAATGTGATTCTGTTGATATTGAATTATTGAAAATAAAGAACTCCCATCAATCATCCTGTCTGAAAAATGTATTTAATATATGCTAAGCTTCCCTCAAGCAATATGAAGGAGAAAAGGAATAATGCTTATATATCATTGAAATTAGTCACGGAAATCTGTAGCGATGCTTTATAACTTCATTTCCATTAGGTCTCTTTGGTGATCCTGAGAAATTTTGTTAATATATGTTTAATTTGCCATTTGATGGGACTTTGTTCTCAAAGACAAGGCGTGAATCGCTTTAGTTTGCTGGTAGCCCTGAAATTTCTGTCCGAATTTGCAATTTCCCCCAATTATCTGAGTAGATTGTGAGCTGAAACCTTAAATACTTAATGCTCTTCCGGTTGTTGGATTTGCTGAATGAAATAATTGAGAACATTGAATGGTTTCGTCATACTTCAAAAAAAGAGAGGTGATATCATCAGCTGGGAGACATAGCAAATCGATGTTGTTAAATGCTCGATTTCAAAAGTGGGAGACGTCGGAATGTAACGTTTCTCAGTGATAATTGGCGCTCTTCTCTGCAATCGGATCCCAAATCCGATGAAATTTTAGCGAAAGGTTGTAAAAGGGCAATAAACCCAGTTCTTTTCTTTAAATCAAAAATTTTAAAGGATATTGTTCTTAGAACTAGGCCGAAAGAATTATTTTATCAAATATGACTGGCATCCGAATTTTATTACCGAAATTGTTAATTAGATCAACGGTTGTCATGATCAATTGCAATTTTTTCCTCTAACAGCTATACTGACACCATCACCCCTAACGAACGGCCAATTTCATCACAATAGCAGAGGTCGCGAAGCACCTTCTCGCTCATTTTAGCGTATTATTCCAACGCATTCAGAGCGCACTTCGCATTTTTCTTCTGTAAAACGGTTTTATAATTAATTATTCTGGGAAGTTAATGGTTCCATGAACCAATAAAATAATTAAAAGGACTCCAAAACTGGTTCAGACACCTTCTTGATGTTTATTAAATAAAAATTAGAACGATTCCCAAATCGATGCTAGCCTATAAAGAGGCCTTCACACACTTTTATAAATCAAATCAAATCTGATTATAAATTAACAGCAAAGGACAATGTCAAGAAGCTCATTTGGTGGAACAGCTGCCCAGCCCTGGAACTTATGCAAGATTATATCAGAACGCCGCAATTGCATGTAATACCTTACTCCATAGTACTATTTCTAACTGTTTAATAGTGTCGCATTGATTCAAAATAATGAAAATTCCGAGTACTCCGTAGCCAAAATTCTTCCAGAAAACAGCGGGACAAGCGCTTCCCGGAGTTTCGTGAGTGAAGCAAAGCTTCACGAAGAACTCGACCATCCAAGAATTATCAAATTTGAGGGCTTTCATAATGATTTGTCTCTTACTGACGGAGAAGGGAATCAGATGACAGTCACCGCTATCAGAAGCGAGTTCGCTCCAGTGGGAGATTTGTTTGATTTGCTGTGCATATTTGATAGTATGCCGCCTATGATCGCGCGTTTTTACGCCAAGCAGGTGGTTGAAGCAGTTGCTTATCTCCATGAGGAGAAAGGAATCGCACATCGAGATATCAAACTCGAAAATGTTTTGATTGACGACAAATTTGGTGCGAGACTCACCGATTTTGGTTTTTCTTGCAAAACAGATAAAGAAACGAAATTGACGGACCAAGCTGGAACATATGAATACTCAGCTCCAGAACAACACGAAAAAACTCCTTATAACGGTTTCGAAGCTGACATCTTCAGCCTTGGAGTCGCAATATTTATTCTCGTAGCGGGTAGAATGCCT
>ENA-UOTX01001666-UOTX01001666.1-compost-metagenome-genome-assembly--contig:-NODE-1666-length-14643-cov-10.762461_pt1 | contig 14643 bp, 11 predicted proteins | sample MGYA00238143_ERZ746982 | MGnify/ENA primary metagenome ERZ746982 (study PRJEB28758, sample SAMN06268862) | compost metagenome | isolation source: single cell | place: USA: California, Emeryville, Joint... | reverse complement strand
TGGGTTTTGAAGAGCGGGAACGTCACGTCAGCGGTTTTGGGATTAACAAAAGTGTCCCATGTTGAAAGTGCGTTAAATGCTGTTCAGGCCTATTCGAAGCTCACCAAAGAGCACGAAGAGAAGCTAGACAAAATCCTTGGTACCTGTCCTGATTTTGGAATTGACTGGAAGAATTTTGCTGAAAAGCCTGCCCGAAGACTTAAATTTTACTCATAAGCTGAGCCCTAGTTTGACCTTAAGTATTCCCCCATATATTCAATAAATAAAGTAGATAGATGCAGGAGAATAATCGTGCAAATTCCAGTCAACAACTTTGAATCCTATAGAACAAAAAATTAAGGAGGAAGCAACGAGATTGAAGGGCGATAGAAGGTCGAAATGAAAAACACAATTAGACATCAAAACTTAGAAAAGGAAAAATGTGCGAACCATCAAATTATTTTATAGGCCGACCTATTCTCAAAATTAAATATTTTCAACAGAAAGCAGTTCCCATTTTTCAAACGAATTTTAAATGACGCAATAGCAGAGAGAGAGAAAAAAAAAAGAAACGGAGAATAATATACGCTGCTATCTCGAAACAGCAAATCTAAGTAAAGATTTAGTAACCAAAAAAAAAGAGAGAATACTAAATCCTAAGGTGTTTCATTAATTGATTTTACTTTGTAAAAATAATTATAGTCGTGAAAAAAATTGAATAAATCTTTATCACTCTTGAAAAAAAATTTTTATCACTCTAACCTTTCACTTGCTGAAAGTTTCTCAATAGGTTGATGGCTTTAATTTTTGGCTTAGAAGTTTCGATCAGAGAGTTCGCCCTCTCCTCTCCATTCCAATCGTTGTACTGTGAAAGTCGATTGGAGCGTCGATTAACTCCATTATCAATATTTTCATTATAAATCAGTATGTCGCTATCTTTCCTCTGGAATAGTTTTTTCGTTTTCTGAGAATCAAATATCGGCGACGGTGCCTCGCTTTGATGGCCCTTGTGATACATTCTATTGGTTACGTTTTGAACTTCGATAGTGTTCATACTCTGCGCTGTCTTTATTAGTGGACCCTTTATTTGTAAAAATGGTATTAGATGCATTACTTTCAATCAGTGGCTCACCATTGGCTGCTGGTTCGAAAAGCCTCGTGAGCTGAGTTTAAACGTCGTATTTGTCGTTTCATTTCGTGCTTGTACAGAAATGAGACTGCGTTCTGGGGATGCTTGCTGCTGTTGCTGCTGCATTCGAAACATTTGAGAGTATGTCTGCTGGCCTTGCTTCTGACTGCCAGAAAATTCATACTCTTTGTACTTGCTAATGTACTGATTATCGAAATTTATCATCGGATTAATTTGGAATCCTCTCGCGTGCTGAGGCGTGGGAATGAGCGAGTATGTCGGCTTACTAGGCACAATATTCTGCAGAGAACCCCCAGTGTGAGTAGTCACGCGGACTCGTGGCTGCTGCTGTGGCTGTATGATACTTGACGCTGATAATTTTGTGTAATGTTGCTTTTGTTTAAGCTGCTGCGGATTTTGTATATTTGTAAATACAATCTCTTTGTTTAAAGGTCTAGGTTGCTCAATTACTGACTGCTGAAGCTTTTGATATTGCATTGGTTCGCTATTTTGCTGCTTTACTCTTGCTTGCGGCGTTCTAGAGTTCAGAAAGGTATCATTCCTGAGCAATGACTTGGAGAAGTCCGTCTGCAGTGTTAAATTGCCGTTTGCTTTGAAAAAGTTCCCTCGTGATGAATCCTTTCGTGGTGGAGACATTTCGCGATTGCTGTCGCTCCTGACAGCTTCGCTGAAGCCAACATCTTGTTATAAATTTACTATGGAAAAAATGGAGTTTTTACGCTTACTGTTGGTTTTGTTCTGAATTCGCTGCGAAGCATTGAAATAATTCAACTGACTGTTGGCAGGAGTCTTTTCAATAGGGAGCGCTGTCTGAGAGACCACTCCGATCACGCCTTCCTTGTTCATGAAGGTCGCTCGTTCTCTAAACCTCTCCTGGAACGACATTATCTTGTTTGCGCGTGGGCTGTGAAGGAAATTAACTAAATAAAATAATCAACTTGAGTCTCTTTAATAAAGCATGAACAAATCCTAACTCCATCATTTCTCACCAAATAAAAAAAAAGTGCCCATATTTTGGATTCTGGCCCAGTTTTATTCATCCAACAATTGCTCTTTGAAAGTTAAAACTACAGGCTCTTTTGATATGTGTTCTTGGCATAGTTTCGGGCGATTTCAGCACGCTTAAACCGCAAAATTACTCAGCATGCACCGACTTCTGCTCCAATGAGTTTTAATTACCATTCGAAAGCGAGGTTTTCAATGATGAAAAAAGAGATAAGCGATGTTATATAGATCAAGCAAGAATACAACTTAAAAACTTAACTAATTGAAACGATTTTGATAAAGCAAATAAGATTAATCTTCTAACTGCCTCAAAAGTCGGCAGTTGAAATTTGAAAATTGAAAAAACTTTTAAATCATCTTCCAAGAAAGAAATTGAATAAAAAAATAAGATTAAAAAAGAGCAAAATGGTCGAAGGAACTAAGGTCAGAACACTCGCTACATCTGAAGACCCGGTCTTAAAAAGATCGTTCCGAGGTCACAAAGACACCATTCTCGCTGTTGGCTTTAACCCAAACATGTAAACCTCTCGTCTATGAATTTCCTTTCTAAAAGTTTCTCTTTGCAGGAAACAAGTCGCCTCAGCTTCTCAAGATTCAACAATCACCGTCTGGAACTTCAAACCGCAACAAAGACCATTCAAATTTGCTGGCCACAAAGGTCCTGTCCATGACCTCGCTTTCTCTCCAACCGGAACCATCATCGCGTCTGCATCTAAGGACGAGACCGTCAGACTCTGGCAAAACACAGTGTAATTTCACTCATATCTAACTCATATAATAAATATCATCCTTCAGCGACGCTCATTCCGTGACTATTAAAGCCCATAACGCCACCGTCCGTTCTGTTAACTTCTCTTGCGATGGAAAACTCCTATTGAGCTCTTCCGATGACAAGTCCCTCAAGGTTTGGAATGTGGCTGACAGGAAATTTTTATACTCCCTTACCGGTCACTTCAACTGGGTTAGAACCGCGAATTTCTCTCCTGACAGCAGACTCGTCGGCTCAGGCTCCGATGATAAGACCGTGAAAATCTGGGATACCGAACAACACTCTGAAATCCATACCTTCTATGACCATTCAGGAATCGTTACCTCAGTGAAGTTCCATCCTGATGGTACTTGCATTGCTTCTGGCTCCCATGACAAGAAAATCAAGATTTGGGATATCCGTTCAAAACGCCTGCTTCAGCATTACGATGCTCACGCCGACTGCGTCAACCAGATTTCTTTCCATCCATCAGGCTACTACCTTCTTTCTGCCTCAAACGACGCTAAATTGAAAGTTTGGGACTTGAGAATGGGAAGACTTTCCTATACGCTTTACGGCCATGAAGGAGCAGCGACAGCTGCGGCATTTTCACAAGGCGGTGACTACTTCACCAGTGGAGGTGCAGATAACCTCGTTTTGGTTTGGAAATCGAACTTTGAGGAGAAAACAGGCGAAGTTGTAGATGAAGTCCCATCACCAACAAAGGGTCCTAATTTGTTGAAATCCAATAAAAGACCGCTGACAGCAAAAGAAAACAGAACTACAAATATCACACATACTACTACCACTCAGCACCAACAAACCGCTGAGCTCGGTGGCGGCAACACGTTCTCTCCAAAGAAATCGCCTAAAGCCTCGCTTTACTATCCAACTCTTTCTCCAGGCGGAACTAAAGGAACCAAGCAGGATAAAACTACTAAAGAGGCTTATTTCTCTACTCAGGATAGAGGATTCCAAGGCTCAACTAGAGAAGAATTGGGAGGAGGTACCCGTGTGGAAAGAGGGGAACCTGAGGTAATTAATTTGATTCTATTGACGGTAATAATTGACTTATTCCCTATTTAGTCCTCAGAGAAGAAAATCCCGAAGGGTCTTTCAGCAACTCTCAACAAAATCACAAATCAGCTTGACATTTTAACTAAGTAAATGATGAATAACATGATTGGGTATCTAATTTGAATTAATTAAGGACTCTGCAAGTGTTGGAAATGAGAATTGGAGTTAACGAAGAGCAAATTACCCATTTGGGCAAGGCAGTCGCCACTGCGAAAGGTGGAAGCTTCATTGACGATGAGAGAAGAGGAACTGGTTCTGTCGAGAATGTATTTGCTACAGGCGCTCTTCACAGCGGGACTGGCACAGGGACAGGAATTCTTGGAAGTGCAAAATTCTAGATGATTAGGTTCGCTATTATATTATTATTGTTTATTCTTCACAAAATTAACTTGAAGCATATTATTCTTCTACTTCATCACATTTCTAGATGTGCACATTCAAAATTTGAACATTAGAAAAATTTTCAACCCGAAATTTTCGACCAAATTTTCTGCTCTCTCAGCTAAGACTTGACTAATTCATACTACACAAATGGAGAAATACTGATGATGAGAATAAACATGTTTTCATGAGTTTGCTTTTTCATTTTGGCAGCTCAATTACTAACTGTGAGTAAAATAAATATTAAATGAGACTATCATTATTTGACTACTACTCTTCAGGGAAAATCACTTCCAATGAGTGAATTCAGCATTGTAGTCTTGAAATGACGAGTAAAATAAACTCCTTAGACCTAAGGTGTTTTGTAAGATACTTTGATGTTGCTTAGTTGAGCTGAGAGTCACTTATTGTATCAAACCTGCTGTTTGACTCAATCATCTAGCAACCGAAAACATTGCTTGATGCTAATTGGATCGAAATCTGAGTTTCTCTCCATCACTCTCTTATCGCTTTATGAAAGAGATAATTTTCGAGTTTTGAAAACATAATATTTAAAGCTTTTTCACTTTGAATCAGATTGTCAGATTATTTCAAAGTTACCACCTAACTCAAATTTTCAAATAGAGACAAAATAGAGGACTGCCAAATTTTTACGCATTTACCACTCATTCATGTTTCTCAGTTGATTTACAATCTTATTATCTTTTCAATTAGAAAATAATTCAAAGCACAAACTTTCGCACAGAACTACCATTACAATAAATTGTATCTGATACCTTGCTTCCACTACAACAATAATTTTTAATAATTTACGAGTTCCGAACAACTGGTTTTATTCACATTTTCAAAATTTCTTTTCAAATTTTTATTTAATTATAAACACTCGCATATTAAAAAAATAAGAAATCAAGAAATCGGTATTCAAAATAAACCAAATCCTCTCTGTTTACCCTTCGTCATTGAACTTTGTTTTTCTCTCTTATAAGCATTCAATTTTTTATTCAAATTCTGAATATGCTCTGACAGATACACAAGCCTTCCTCTTAATACCATCCTTTCCTTTGTATCATTCGTTTGCTAGTAAAATATAAGCATTACGTCATTCTTTTCAGCAAAACGATAAATAATTACTTGTGTTTTAGCCATAAGCAATTTATATTCTTTTTCTTTCTCCTGGATTTCCCTTTTTAGTTCTTCAATTGGTGGATTCAACTTCTCATATAAATCTTTAGGACTGTCAGAACCTTCAGTATTTATTCGAAATTTTGAAAACGAAACTTTAGGATTCGACACTCTCGCGCTGGGTGTTATAGAGGAAACGCGACTGAAACTATCCCCAACCTGCACCAAATTAATTTTAAAGTCTTTATCTACATTAGAGGTCATGCGTTCATATTCGAAAACAGGAGGGTCAGTCATAGCCCTAGGACTTTCATTTTTCCTGCTCTCATTTGACAATAGTCTGTTTAACTGAGGGACGTCCATGGACTGCGGGGTTTTTGAATCTTCAGTTGTTAAATAAATCGATGGATCGATAGAATGATAATAATTCGATCGAAATGTTGGCTCGGAGGCAACATTAAAATTGTTTGGGCTGGTCGGCATAGTCAATCTCCTCAGGTTATTCATGAATTCGTTTTTCGAAATCTCCACGGTGGAATTTACTCTTCTTGGACTGACTATCGATGAAGGAGAATCCGGCGAAGTGTGTAGACTGGGACTATGCGTTGGCCTTGATAGCGCCATGACACCTGGACTGTCGTTCGTTTCTTCCTTAAAATAGGGGCTTACGAAATCGTTATTTCCAGAATTTGTCCCCATGGGCCCTCCAACTTGCTTGTTCAAGCTTATACTTGCAGACCTATCTTTGATCGCAGCGCTACTCGGTGGAAACTTAGAAATATTTTTGGGGCTCTCAGCCTGTATCTCTATGAGTTTGCGGTTTGCTTGTTGCAATTGATCAAAATATTTCTCCAGATTTAATCTGAGGGCTTGGTTTTCTTTTGTTCTAGATTCAAGCGATTTTTCCAATTCGTCAACGCGCGACTCAAGAACTTCATTTTGTTCGGACAATTCTTTGATCCTAGCTTGATCTGAAGTTTCTATAAAATCTAACTCCTTCTGAAAATCTCTCATCTTCTGCGAATATTCAACTTTAAGAGCCTCTATTTCTCTCGCCTGACTGTCCTTTTTGAGCACCAGCTCATTTAAATGCTCTTTATAAACTTTCTTGCTTTCTATCAGCTCTGCCTCTAAGCTTTTTACTTTTGCCTGGAGTTGCTCCACTTGCGTTTTGGCAGCTTCTTCCTTAAATTTCACCTCTTTCGAGTTATTTTCCGACAGCTCTTGTAATTTTTTCTCTCGGGCCAACAACTCAGTCACCAATTTGGTTTGTTCAGTTAATTGCGAGTGAAGTTGGCTATTCTCATCAGAGAGTATCTTCTTTTCTGAAATTACATTTGCCATAGTGCTCTCACAAAACTGCTTTTCTTTCTCCAACAGCTCGACTCTTTGTTTCAGCGCTTTGTTTTCCTGCTCAAAAGCTGTCACAAGCTCTTTCTCCCTTGATAATAGCGTTTCAAAGTCTTCCTGCAGTTTAGAGCATTGAGCAGACTCGTTGAGAAGCTGATCTGCAATTTGATTATTTAATGCTTCGCTTTGTCGAAGTTTTTCCTCAAGTCTCCATACCTTGGCTTGCAATGCTTTCATAGCCGTAGTAAAAGCCGTTTCTTGGGATTTTCTGCTGCTGTCCTTTTGAAAATTAGTTTCTAATGGGTCCCGGTAAATCGAATTGTTCTGGTCAAAGCTTGCTGAAGTTGCCATTTGATAGGAAAGGTCCTGCATTCGTCCTTGACTCAAGATTTCTGTTGCTTCATGCCTTTTTGCATCCATTTCCTGAATTGAAGGGGAACGAAAGCTTAAACTTCCTGTTCTCATGTGGGTTTGATCTCTTATATCAAAAGGAGTAGGGATAGGGTAGGAGAACTGGTTGGGGGACATTGTAGTTGGAGAATGATGGCGCGCAGAGAGAAAATAATTTCCTTTTGGGTCATAGGAGGGAGTTTTAGCGATTGGAGTAGGCTCAGTAAGATTGATATTGAATTTGCTCTGCTTTGGAGATGCGAAAAAAGCACTTGGAGAGGAGTTTTTCGCTGTTGTGGGAAGTGATGTAGGAATTTGAGATTCATTATAGTCCTGGAGTAGGATAGGCTGATTATTTTTGATATTTCTGGCTAAGAAAGTTGGTTTCTCAGACGAAGGATCGACAGCATTTAGAGTGTGTCGCCTATAAGTATTTGGATTGTAACGCTGAGCATATGACATTCAATGCGGATCTAAACAGATTTTATTTGTGCAAATCTTTTAACAGCCAATCCAAGAAGGCTATTGAAATCATTGAGCTCCCCCATGAAAAGAAGAGAGAACAAGAATATAGAATCGAATGATACTATCTTCCCAAGTTAGATAGCAATAGGTTTACATTTTTACTCACCCAACATCAGAGCTTAGAGCTGATATCCAGTAATCGGAACCCGATATCTACGTCGATACCAACAAAAAATAGAATGATGAGTTATTGTTCCTTCTCATTGCTATGTGTGGCCATTAACGAGACACGTAACGCAAAGTTTTTTGCTTTACCTTTTTTTTTTATTGAATATTTTTGAATCTCGTGAAATTTTTTTAAAATCGACAATCATTTTTGTGTTTTTTAAGTAAATTGAAGGAAAATGGAGCAAGGAGAGTTTTTTCATCTTGCATCCAGGTAAGGTTATCTATATATATTATCAAAATCTGTTAATAGAGTCTAAGATTTCTGACAGTTCAATGCTATCATCCATCTTCAAAATTTTTCCTGAAGCAAACGGAATCACCCAAATCCACTTCGGAAACAGGTTAAGAAGGGCTTGAATTGACAAATAAGTTTCATCTGCCGATCAGAAAACCATATTAGTCCAATTTGACAGGGAGTTTGAGTTTACTTAAGCTTAAAGGTAAATCTCTACTTCTAGCGTACGCATCTTCTATCGCTTGAACGAGGAATATGCTCGAAACTCCATGGAAAGTGAACATTTCTCTAAGTATTCGAGCCATTGCACTCAAATGCACAGGATTCGTCGTAAGCTGCTCATTTTCATCTTGAATGAGCTGTTCAAAAATATTTTCTTTGGATTGCATCTACCAAACGCATTTAGCAGAGTATCAAAGGCAAAATAATTACTTTTTCCGAAATGTGTGCAGAGATTTTCTCAAGTTTAATGTGCTCCGATGGGTTTTGGAGAGATATGGAAAAGTCCTCCTCAGCTTTATCAGCATCTTCTTGCTGAGATGTTTGAGGCTCAATGTTCATTGAAGACTGTAATTTTTGCGCCGCGAGAGGATGAACTGGAAGATCCGCTTCAGGAACCGATGGCACCTTGTGGACAGGAAAATCACTGTGCCAACTCCTGAGGGAAATATAATCTTTCTTCTGTTCACTCTCGGGTCGTCCTTTCAAAAATTCATCGTGGTGCTTTTTCGTGAGCTCAAATAAACACTTTTTGAGCTCATTCTTCCTTTCAAGGAGGCGCTCAGAGGTAATAGGAGGTAACTCCCGAAGATTCTGGTCGATTCCACAAATCATTATTGAAAAAATGAAAGGCAAATAGCAATACTTCATTCTCTCTTTCTCCAAAGGTAATATGGAGTTGGTACTCGCAATTTGCGTTCTCATTTCTGAGCCAAAAGAGGCTATATGCAGAAGGCATCACCTTTATAATCTGACAAACCTGACGGATTGAGACTCCGCTGCTCGTAGCACAAAATTAGTGAACTAAGCAAGTAAGGGAAAATGCTTACAAACTTAGATTTTTGCTCAACGACTTCAGAATCTCATGTAAAAAGGCTTGCTCGTGCTGAACTCGATAGCTGTTAATTATGGAATCGACTCCTTGCAAAACAAGCAAGAGCTGTTTATGCTCAATAGGGACAATAAACTCTCGCTTTTCTTCAATCAAATCAGAGAATCTGTCTTGAACGCTTGGACGGCTCAACAAATTCGCGATTGAGGCACTACAATCACCTATCCAAAGCGATCAGGCTGCCATTTTTCCTAGAATAGTGCTACCTCCTCTCTCTTTATCCATAAATGTCCTCTTACCCGCGAATTTCCCTTTAAAACTAAAAGCGGTTGTGTCGTTGCTGTTTCCCTCACATTCCTCCATCTGCCGCTGCTTCTGCTTCTCTCTTAAAGAAGCGATTAAGTCTTGCGTCTCTTTTGAAAGGATTGTCTCTGAATTTTTCAATTCCTCCTTGTTTGTACCCCGCAATCCTCGCCTCTGTAGCCATCCATCGTCGTTGTCCTTACTTTGAAACACTGTATCTCGCGTCTCTTCGTCGATGAGGTTCAGTAGCTGCTGATTGCTGAAATTTGGATCCTCTTTGGATTTTAATTCGCCTTTGGAAAATTTATTAATTAAAGTGTCGCTTGTCTTCTCGTTTTTCTCTTCGAAAATCAACTTCCTAAACTCAACCCTTGAAGGCGCACCCTTGTTCATTGTCTCACCCAGCCAGCTGGCAGGTTTCCAGTCTTTAACGTTTTCTTGGTTATTTTCTAATGTCATAAGTTAATTATCTTGAATTAGAAAAACTCAGATTTACCGGATATTCTCTTCTTATCAGGAGAGAGCGAAGAACTTTGATTGTTTCTGGTTGATTCAGACCCCGATGCTTTGCAATTTGGAGTCAAAAAGCTATTTTGGTGTATTTGACCAAATAATCGAAGCTTTTTGGGTTCCAATTCCATGTATTGATGAGCATCTGAGGTCTGGAGCGGTTCTGATTGCGTTTCAGAACTCGACTTGTTGGCTGGGTGAGGATTTTGCGGGAAAAAAGTATGTTGCATTAATTTTCTTCGCAATTCAAATAAAGGGTCTTATTTGATACGCAGCTCTTATAATCAAATTCCAGGTAAAATTTTATTTTTTCCGGGTATGATGAGATTCATTTTTTATGTTTTGAATAGTTGGAATAGTGCTATATTCTCATTGGTTGATCGTAAATTCAGAGGGTTCCTCGAATTATTGGTATAGTAAGCGAACGATCATGTATGCTAGTATCTAAAGTCTGTATATGATGAATAGATAATGAAATGGTTGTGAAAACAAATCAACGCTAGATCACAGTTTTATTGAAACAAACTTTTTGCGGTATTGGTAATACACAATCTTTTTGAGTGGCTTTATCGGGAAAGCCATTCTTTTTGAACGAGGTTATAAGTGCTAAATGATACTTCTAAAAAGAATAATAGCTATGATTTTAAAAGAAATTATTATTTCGCAACCTAGGAGAGAAGTAACTTAGAAAAAGCATTCTCTCAAATTAACCTGGAAGTTATTCAATGGTTTCATATCAGCATTTTGGGTTTTCATCGAAAGCAGTCAACTCGAGGTCAAAGTAGCAGATACTAGTAATATTTTCCAATAGATGTTTGCTGCATTTTCATATTCAATTTCTTTGTGAAAATATTGAGCCTGACGTACGTGTACTTTCGAATCGATCTAAACTACAGGGGCAGCATCTCGTTATACATCAATATTGCTTTTGTTCATTGCGCTATCAATGAGAAGACAAACCATCTTTTTCAGAGCACTAATGGATAATTGAACGAAAGAAGGGAGATTTTCTTTTCGAGCACCAATGGATGCATAAATTCGATTCGCTATTCGAAGGAGACGACAAGGTTTCAATAATGGAAATTAGTATATTATGATTATTGTATAAGTAGTACTACATACATAGAATTAAAAATCGAAGAGATATATTAAGGCCACAGCGGCACAGTTATAAAAACTCAAACATGCATTAACTCTTAAAAATTCTATCTCGCTACACATCGAGAAAGATAAATATTTCAAAAATCCTGTTGACTTTTAAATCATTCAGGTTTGAAATTTGTTTTATTTAGGACTTCAAAATTAAAGGAGGTCCCTTTAACAGCTTCATTGATTTTGTCTTGAGTGACTTGTAGTGATCGAACTTTGCCGCTACTAAGTCATCTTCTATTTCAGTATCATCAGCTTCAGTCACATTCTCTTCCTGCTTCTCTTTCGGGTCACTCGCACTTACTTTCTTACCCATTGACGGAGAATTCGTTGTGCTTCCTGCATTTGTGCTGATCGTCGTTGTCTTCGAGATTTTCTCCTTTGAGCATTCATCGTTTAAGTCAAGCTTGCTGATCAGACAGCATTCGAGGGACTCATCGTATGAAAAGTTTGGAATGTATCGAGAGTCTGTGTTCGAGTACTTTTGATTGGTGGCATCAATTGATTCAGAGACGCTTGATTTTGGTTGATAGCTAATGGAACTTGGATCGACAAGGAGCGGTGGAGCCACCTTCTTTAGAAACAGTTTCTGTAAATCGATTGATGCCATCCAGGGGTGGGCAGTGATTTCTCTTAGTCCTGATATGGCTCCAAGGCGGCGACTAGGTTCAGGAATGAGCAGTTTCTTGATGAAGTCTTTTAAATCTTCTGAGAGTTTTGCAAATGCTGGATTATTCTCCTCCAAAAATAGGCGATGCTTTTGAGTGAAAATTGGGACTTTTCCCGTGGCGAGTTCATAGGTCAATGTGCCAATATTATAGTAATCTACGAGGCAACAATAGCCTGATTCACCAAGAATTTCTGGTGCCATGACTTGGAGAGTGCCACATTGAGAATAATTTAAAGCGTCAATGCGTGGAACCTTCTTTGCAAGTCCAAAATCTGTTAGAAGAATGTGACCATCGAAGTCTAACAGCAGATTTTCTGGTTTGAGGTCTCGGTAAATATATTGTTGACTGTGGATCGCATTTAAGGCAAGGATTGCCTCACCAACGAAATATAGAACTTCGTTTTCTCTTAGGCGTCTTTTCTTCAGGATCGAATGCAGATCTCCACAAGGAACGAAATCCAGCACAAAATAAACATGGTTTTCCTATGAATCGATAGTTAGTTTTGATATTTGGAAAAGTGAATTTTACTGTTTGAAACGAAAAGTGAAGCTTGACAATGTTATTCGAAGTAATATCAATCATTGCTTGACGTTCTCTTAAGACGACTTTCCTTTTCCTGCTGCCCACTTCATCTTTCCTTATTTGCTTTAATGCGTACAATGCCCCAGTATCTTTCTTCCTTACTAAACAAAACAAATTTGAGTTAATTAATGCTTGAATCAGTCTATCTTACCGAGGTAGACGTTAGAGAATGCTCCATACCCGAGCTTAGTTTCAATAATGAAACTCTCAAGGGACACCTTCTCGAACGGGTTAACTTCTTGCTTATAGAACGGCTTCAGGATTGTCCCATCCTTGATAACTGAGAGACTTTTGTTTGGATGCGTCAGCCAATGATCGACTGCATATTCTCCTTTTAGAGTTTGAAAGGCAACCATATTTTCAAAATTTTCTGAAGGGAAAGCTTTTTGGAGCTTTCGTTTCGCTTCCTGAAGCAGCCAGCCGCAAGTATGTTCTTTCGTCTTGAGAAATGGAACAACAATTGTTACCAGCTGCTCAGGCTGATGTTGTATCAGTATCTCCTTAAAAGCAGGACTAGCCATTTCAGTTTGTCTATGAAATTATAAACAGATATCAAGATGATAAAAAATATAGGGGAATATGTTCCTCATATTCTGAATGTCAGTCTGAAATTTTATTAGATTGGTGCCTGGCAGGAAATTAATTATTGAGTTTATTTCATTTTGGTGAGAACCAATTTTTCTATTCTTATTCTTTTTTCTACTCAAAAACGAATAGTTAACTTTTCTTCAAAAAATTTCAATACTTTGGAAAAATTAAGGATAAAACGAAAAAATTCAGCAAAATATTGGCCAAGCCCCCGCAAAATGTCTCCGATACCATTATAAAAGTGCTTTAGTGCAGTCATCAGGCTGAGATTCAGCAGTATCTAGATGGCGAAAGAGGACCAACAAAATTGAAGCACCCACTTCAGAAAAATTAATTCTCGAATCGTTAATTGAGTTCGTTCGAAGTTCTAAATTTTTAAATAAGCTTCCAGGACTCTCTTAGAATAATTCATCCGAATTAATAGCCACTTAATGAATACTTGCATAAATGATTTAAAAGCCGCTTCGGGAGTCATCTCTTTTAATTGCAGAGCAAAACTCACCTTAAGAGAAGTAGCTCTCTGGTCCCCATTTACGAGAGTATCCACAAGTAGAATTTCAATCGATAAATCGAGGCTTTAATTGCAATCGGCTCAATTCAGGACTTCAACTACTAGGAATTGAAATGATAAGAGAGAAAAGAGAGATCGTTCAAAAAGCTTATGATAATTCGCAAGTACTCACATTTACTTAGGCTTCATGTAAGCGCGAGTCTTTAATTCTGATAACTCTAGCAAAAGAACAATAAAAAACGCAATGATTGATTGTCGGACTCGAGGTGGAGATCATTTGTATTGCAAGGTGATTAATCGAGGCAATTAGCTCACTCTTCAAAAAAAAAATTTTAAAAAAATACGCAGATTGCTTGAATACGAAGATATATGTGTTTTTTTACAAAACCACTTCAAAAAAATAAATTGGGACTTCAGAACAGAAGTCACAGTAATGAACTTCATAATGACTTCTCATCTACTTTATTCTAGTAAGATGAGAGAGCCATTTATATAATCTATATAAATATAAAAAAATTAGTTAGGACTTCAGAATTAACTTTGGTCCTGTTAGAACTTTCATTGATTTTATGTTGAGTGACTTATAATGATCAAAATTGGTATCGATAAACTCTTCTCCGACTTCAAAGTCATCGTTTTCGGTGGTAATTTCTTCGTTTATCTTCGGGCTTGATCCCATTATTTTCGACTTTATCGATGGAGAGGACGTTGTGCTTCCGGCACAAGTACTCAGGGTTGTCGCTTTCGAGCCTTTTTCCATTAAATTATTACTCTCGGCCAAGTCGAGCTTGACCAGTGTATGAGCGAATCCCAACTCATCATACGAGATGTTTGGGATATATCTGGGTTCAGTGGTCGAATACTTTTGATCTGTGGCATCAATCGATGCTGGGACGCTTGATTTTGGCTGGAATTTAATGGTACTTGGATCAAATAGAAGTGGTGGAGAAATCTTTCTTTGGTAGAGCTTGACAAGATCAAGAGATGCTATCCAAGGGTGAGCAGCAATTTCTCTCAACCCTGATTTCGCTCCGAGTCTGCGAGCAGGATCGTGATCCAACAGTCTCTTGATGAAATCTTGTAATTCATCTGAGAGATTGTCTAGAGCTGGATTATTGTCTTCCAAAAATACACGGTGTTTTTCCGTG
>ENA-UOTX01001665-UOTX01001665.1-compost-metagenome-genome-assembly--contig:-NODE-1665-length-14657-cov-24.269067_pt1 | contig 14657 bp, 5 predicted proteins | sample MGYA00238143_ERZ746982 | MGnify/ENA primary metagenome ERZ746982 (study PRJEB28758, sample SAMN06268862) | compost metagenome | isolation source: single cell | place: USA: California, Emeryville, Joint... | reverse complement strand
CTAAACTGCCACTTCTTTATGCGCTAAGAATCGGATTCTCACGACTCAGTTTCTCTGCCAAGATAGAAGAAAAGGTTAAAAAATAGTAATTGAAAATTCGCCCTGGGGCTTTTTCGAATTGATTAGATATCTCAATAAATTATCTCAAATTCTAGAGATGCTTCTTTTCGGTTATGTTATTCTGGAACTTAATGAAGACCTTTTTATTATCAGGCTTTCTCATTTTCTTCAGTTAAATAAGGTTATTATTTATCCTACTCTATTGTTATTTACATCACAAGTTAGATACTGAAATAATTGAACATACAGCAACAGCTTAGACTTGTTCTAAAGTAATAAAATGATAATTCGAAGGACCTAAATTTATCTTAAACTGTGGATTTTGGGTCATACTTTGTCGTTTTGGCTCCCGCTTTAGTCAAGTTATCATATCCTCCAATAGAAATAACATCTTTGAAGCCGGCTTTTTTGAGGATGGTGTAGGCGATTCGTGCTCTTGCTCCGCTTTTACAATGAACATAAAGGGTCTCATCTTTCGGTAGTGATTTGAGGTTCTCACTTAGCTCTTTTAGTGATATCAGTTTTGCTCCTGGAATGACCCCTCCTTCCCACTCTGGCTTGTTCCTTACGTCAAGAAGATTTTGTATTTTCGCAGAGTCCAAGTAGTTCACGGCATCTTTCGGTTCGACATGGTGAAAAGTTACTAATTTCCCGTCTGCTGCAAGCCAGGCTGACACACCGCCCTCCAAATAACCTCCGACGTTTTCGTAGCCGACACGTGCTAGTCGGAGAATCGCTTCATCCTCTTTTCCAGGGTCAGCAATAATAACGATATGATCACTTGGTTTCAGCAAGGCTCCGACCCAAGTTGCGAACGAAGTATCCGTTAAGCTGATAAAGAGGGAGTCTTTTATGAAACCTTTTTCGAATTCCTCTCGTGTTCTGCAGTCAATAGCAATGCTTCCTCTCTCCATCTCTATTTTGAATTTTTCAATAGAAAGCAGTTTCTTGCCTTTTTCCATGACTTCATCGAGATTTGCGTACCCTGATTTGTTGACATGAGCGTCATGGAAGAAATATTGAGGTGGAACACCAAGATCAGCTGTTGCGATAGTGACAAATTGTTCTTTTGTCATTGGTTGCAGAGCGTAGTTGGTTTTTTTTTGCCTGCCTATTGTGCACCAGCTTCCTGACTGAATCTTTTTTCCGCAAGAGGATCCGGCCCCGTGTCCTGGAAATATTACAACCTCATCAGGTAGCGTCATTATCTTCTCTCGGAGTGATTCATATAGCATCCCAGCGAGATCTTCTTTTTTGAGGTCGCTCTTAACAGCAAGATCAGGACGACCGACTTCTCCAAGGAATAGAGTGTCTCCAGTAAACAAGTATTGAGGCTTTCCTTCGGAATCCAGGAGCAAATAGGAAGAAGATTCCAAAGTATGTCCAGGAGTGTGCAAAACTTTGATGGTGACGTCTCCAAGCCTGATTTCCTCACCGTCCTTAGCAATATAACTTTTAAAGGAAGGGGCTGCATTAGGCCCATAAACAATAGTAGCGTTGGTTTTCTGCGCAAGATCCAAATGTCCAGATACAAAGTCCGCATGGAAGTGGGTCTCGAACACATATTTAATCTTTGAGTTTCGTTCCTTGGCTTTTGCAATATAAGGCTCAGATTCTCGGAGTGGGTCGATTACAAGAGCTTCGCCTTTCGATTCGATGTAATACGCAAATTCAGCAAGACAACCCGTGTAAAGTTGCTCAACGTAATAATTGGGACCGCTAGTGTTGTAGTCTTTTGTAAGGGAAGGCTTGCTGCTCGGAACTTCTTCTTTGGGGAGTTTAATCATCTTCTAAATCTTTGTTGCTTCTTCAGAATATTTGTAAATTCTAATTTCCAATATATATGTATATATTATAGTTCAGCTCTTATCTGATTTATAAATCCTAACGAGAATCACGAAATCAACGTTATCTGCCGATCTAATTATTCAGATACGTACTATTTTTTAGGAGGGTGGATCATTGTTAAATTCACAAATTTTAATTTTGCAATATATAGTCTAATTCATCTTTTATGTGATTCATAAACCCCAATGAGAATCACAAAATCAACGTTATTAAATTCACAAATTTTAATTTTGCAATTGATATTCTAATTCATCTTTTATCTGATGTATAAACCCTCATGAGAATCACGAAATCAACGTCATCTGCCAATCTAATTAATGTATCTTTGTTGTTTCTGTGATATATCTACTGGTTTCGCTAATAAATTTAGAATTGAATCTCTGAACTTCAAAATGAAAACATTATATTCTAAGAATGATGATGAAATTATATCAAAGTGGCAATTTAGTTCTAATTAATCTTTAACCAATTTTATAAATTCTAATTCCTAATTCCGAATGAGAATCACGAAACCAGTATTATCTATCAATCTAACTATTCAGCTGTGTTATTTCTTGGGAGAGGGCACAATAGGTAAATTTACGAATAAAATATATGCACTAGCTGCATTGAAGATTCTTTCCCTTCGTTCCTTTTAGGCTAATATCTTTTGGTCCCCTTTAGTGATCAGCGAAACTGTAATTCTATGATTTTAAACAAGTTTTATAATTTTGTTGAAGGTCTTCATCTACATAGTTTGGTTCGCTTCACTAACTTTTTCCTCAGCAGAGAGAAGATCAGCTTAATCTGGCATTTCATTCTGTTGAACTTGCACTTCCTTGCAGACTCTTCTTCACCTTAGTGATAGAACTTCCTAATTTTACTCTCTTCACTTCATGATCTCTTGGACTTGCTCTGCTTTCTATTTATCGTCATTATTTGATCTATTAGCATTGCTAATCAGACATTAATGCTTGCAGGATTTTCTTTCAAAGCCTCACTGCCTTGTTTACCAATGCTGATAATATTAAAAAAACAAATTACAGGTTTATCGCTAATATTTGCACTAATACTTTGGGAGTATCTCAACTCTTCAGAAGAAATAGATCAGGAATGTAAAATTAATTTTCAAATTTTTGAATGTTTTCATAGAATTAGGAGATGGAAGCAAGCAACATGCAAAGTTTTATTCTATCAATATTGTTTATCATTGTCATTGAGATTTTAAGTGAAGCTTCCGTCTAACTGTCTAACTTCATTTAGCATTCACTACCAGCAAATTTTTTCAAGTTATCTCGTCAAACTATTTAAAGAATGATTTAATAATATCGACGAAAGCTTCCTTTGATGCTTTTGGATCGATCATCTCCTTGTATTTCTTGCAGTTTTCTTTGATGCTATCGCTTCTAAGAACTTCTTCTATCGTCTTCTTTATGTTTTCAGGGGACTTATCTTTGAGCCATTTACCCACATTCAAGGTTTCTACAACGCTTGCATTTATCAGTTGGTCAGCATAGTTAGGGGCTGCAATGATAGGCACTCCTTTCGCTAAAGCCTCTACGAGACTTCCGGATCCAACATGTGAGATAAAGAGCTTTGTATGCTCCAAAACTTTTAGCTGAGGGACCCAGCTCTTGACAATAATATTTTTTGGGACTCCTTTGGCGATCAACTCTTCTGCTTTTCCTCTAGTTGCGGAGATCAACACCTTATGTTCCGTATCTTTCAACGCTTCTATGATACCCTCATAGAAAGTGAACCCCTCGATATTCATGATGGTAGTTCCAAGACTGACATAGATGATATCGTTACCCTCAAGGAACTCAGGATCGAGTGAGAGCACTTGGGTATCATCTTCGTCTCTGAAACCGGGACCGAGGTATACGAGATTATCATCAGAGGGCACAAAGATTTCCCCAACAAATCGTGGAAGGCAGCAGATATTCTTGTCTCCCTCGACGCAAGTATCCTTAAAATATTGAAAGATAAGGCCATATTTTTCTTCAACTTGTTTCTGTAAGGGAATCAAAGTCTCGTCTCCCTTAATTGGTAATTCTTTACGTAGCCCTTCGAAACGTGGAAAAAAATGAGTAGGGTATACAGTCACAAGAGGGATCCCATGCTTCTGAGCAAGAGTAAGTGCGAAAGTTGCGAGCATATCAGCCATAATTAGCTTCGGTTTGTATTTTCTCTCTTCCCATAATGCTTCTACTGCAGGGATCATTTTGAGGAATCCTTCATACATGGCCCTGTAAAAATCCAACCTGCTTGCTTTCAGCCATGATAACTCGTCGAATTCAAAGATGTTTTGAGGCAATGCCCCAAACACATCTTTAAAACCTGGAGCACCATAGACATCGAAGCTGATTCCTTGAGATTTGAGGTGTGCCAAATGACCGAGGAAAGGCCAGGTATGAGACTTGCAATCAATAATGAAATACGCAATATCAGAAAGGGGTTGAGTATTGGCTTCCATGATTTTGAATTTGCAATTTTAATGATTATATAATATCTTGTTCCTTTGGCTTATAAATCAGACAGCTCTCTATAATTAGTGTATACCGGTGAAATATCTAACGAGTTGAGGAATTACTCACAAAAAAAGTTTTGCTAATTTTTTAAAAATTCTCTCTGAGATTGGCAAAAAAGTTCGCTGTTGGCAACTCTGAACAGGTTAACGTGCATTACTTGAGAGTCTCAAGAAGGACACACCTAATTTTGACTGAACTTCTGACTTTTATAAATTTTTCTATAACAGCTTAACCAATTATTTAATTTTTTCTTACCGGAAATGAACAAAATTTAATTTTATCAAATTAATGATTATTATTTTGCAGCTTTTGAATCTAAATTAAATTTCTCAACCACTACAATCAACGCCGCAAAATTGACGTATTAGAAATAAATGCAGACGCTAAAGAAAAATTCAAATCAATATTGGCTATCGTTACCACCCTATCTATGATGAGGAAGGGTAAATATTCTAAATACTGATCGATGGAGACCATATCAACATTACTTATGAAGAATAATTGCTAAATCGTCAAATCGTATTAGCAGAAATGGAATTGAAATAATAAATACTCCTCGATAAAATATAGGCTCTGTCTACTCACTCATGAATCACAAACTATGATTCCTCTTTTGTAGAATCCCATCTCCTCCTTTAGAAAAGGTTTTGTGGGCTAAATATCTATTTTTGCTTCTACCTGTGTGAATAATTTACGTGGCAACTAAATTAATAAGCAAAAGCAGCTCACTTGATAAATAAAATATAATCGAACCTCGATTTTATTTTTTTTTTAACTAAAATTGAGGGTAACTTCAAACAATATTTATCTCACTCAAAATAGGCGACAAATATTTGTCGATTGGAGGCTCTTTTATTGCTGAATTGATTCACGTTGCTCTCATTTGCTTATTCCGCAGATTATCCCAGTTAAATTTTAGAGAATAGCTTGGATTTGAACCAGAAGCAGTATGGAATTATACTGCCTACCAATATGACCCTCGAGTTTTGTGGTTCCCAACAAAATACGAATTATAGGTGATTCATGAAAACAAGGCAACTTAGTTTCTCATGTTAGTTATCTCCGCCCATGGATCCAATTTGAAAATTTATTTAATATGCGCTACTATGCAATTTCATGAATAAAATTTGATGTGGAACTCTGGAGTCTTGAGGCCTTCAAATCTATACTTAATTTGTCAGCCACAGAAAAATTTTTCAGAATTTGGAATACGGATAGCCGATAAATAGCATTAACATCATGCTGACACACCACTTTGTCAGGAAGAAAGTTCATCAATAAAAATACCATCGATATCAAGTTAAAGCCATGTGAAAGTTTATATGTATAATTATAAGAAGTACGTCTAACCACGGAGTGTAAAGTATCATTGAATCAATCTTCAAAATACATCAGAGATAAGGCAACAAACACGCTCTGTTCAAGCTATAAATTTGAGTACATTCCACTGAATTGCATCATTCCCTCAGAATTGACCCCATTGATCTTTGCATGTGATGATTTTCTCTGAAAATTTACCAAAAATTTAGCCTGTTGTTCTCTTCAAACTTAGTAGTTCCACAAAGATCGAATCTGCCAAACTTTGCGGCACCCTAGCACCTGTTAGAAGCGAACCGAAATCAATTTTCAAGGTGAAAATCAAGATAGAATCTCACAGCCGATCTATGGCAGTCTGTGCTATCAATTACAATATGATGAGAAAAATACCTAGCGATCCTATCTTCGTGAAGTTCCCTCTCCGTAGAGACTAGGAGAGGCAGCAAGATATTTAATATTGGTTCAAGCTTCTATTTTAAATGCACGACTTATATGTCAATGGAATTAAGAACCGTTCTTCCTTTGTTAATAACTGCAATTTTGAATTAACTATTAATTATCCAGTTGTCTAATATAATTGAGACTCTAATGAAGAATTTTTCATGAAGACGATTTCACAAGCTTTGATTTCCAGTTAGATTGATGCTGATCGTTGATTGAAGTTTAGTTGACTGCTTTTTCAATGAATACGGAGAATCTTTATCCTTGTGGATTTTGGAAATTTTCATTCCTAATTGATTCTGCTGTCAATTGCGCTGCCTTGAACGAATTCCTGCCTGAAGAGTCATATAACCTGAAATATCACTAATTGGTTTGGAAAAAAAATGCAAATTCTGAAGAAAAGATTCGGAATTCACATAAATGGTCCGTCTGCAAGCAAAAATAATGTCTAACTGAAGCGATCTCCAGTCAAAAGTAACAGTGAGACAAAATTTAAAACTGATAGTGCAGGCTCGAAATTGGATTACTATTGAATCACGCTATTTCCCAAACTTGAATCTCTGAATATTTGACATATGAATTAGCCTCGATAATATAGTATTGCTAATTAGTTTTGATGCTTGTCACAAATCTCTGACTAATGCATCTGAGACGGCCGATTAGTTGAATTTCAGTCCAAAAGAGTAATTGCCTTCCTTCTTCAAGATATCGCTAGGATAAGAATTTAAAAAAAAACAAAAAAGAAGCAATTTTCCCTGAGCAGTTGAGCTCGAGCTTACGGAGACTTAGAAAAGCAAAAGGAATTTACAGTCACAATTGGGAAGACCTTTTTGAATTATTCTATGCAAACTCTCTCATGCACATATGACTCATCAATGATATTAAAAAATGAATTCATGAAAGTAGTTTCTATTTATTTTGGTTTCCGATGCTTTAATAATTTTTTTATTGAAACTCATTCCAATATATTGCCAATATGGCATTTATGTCTTAATCGGTTGCTCATATATCGCAGATCAGCTCCATAATTTATATATTGCAGGAAATTAAAAAGCAATTATTAAATAATGTGATTTCTTCAACAACGAAAACCATTAATTTTATCCTCTCAACAATTGATAAGGCTTAGATTTTCAAAAAGAAGTCATTATTAACTAGGGGCTGAAAACTAGTTATTTCGAAAGGTGTCTCTCGAATGTGAATCCTTCTTTGGATTGGAAATAGGCTTACAAGTGGGAAATTAAAGGGACTATAATCATTGAAGTTTCGAGAAATATTGTGTCAAATTGATGACACGTAAACAGAAGTTAACTAAACGTACTAGCGCATAATAGAAAAGGAGATGCGAGTTTGAGATCAAGAAGTGAATGAAATAAGAAAAAACGAAATAAATGAAATCACTCGAACAAATTCTCAAAATTCAGAAAATCCATAAAAATGAATATTTAATGACGTATATAATACAATCAATTTATTTGATACTTAAAATCAATAAGTATTGCTTTGTTAGGGTTTGAGGATGCTCTAAGATACTATTTAGAACATCACACTGCATTATTAGCAATCGGCGGCGATTTCGCATGTATTAGCGATTTCACAAGTCTTCGGTAATTCACATGATTTTGCCTTTGAACACATTTCTTCGAATTCGCAGGTATTATCCACTTTACATGTGACGTCTATGCTGCAAGATTTCGGGACCGAGCATGAGCACGCAAAACTACCTGAAAAAATGCCTGTAAAGCAGTTCCATCCACATATAGCGCCATCTTTAATCGTATCCCAACCACATTTCGCTCCATCCTTCACAATTTCTGTTCCACATTTGATGTAGCTGTAACCACACTTCGCACCATCAGTCACCGTTGACCAGCCACAAGTCACCCATTCTTCGCCACATCCCACAGCATCAGCGAACATGCCCACTCCACATTTTGCAGCAGATGTGAAGGTTGTTGTACCACAAAGGAAAGCAGATTGGACTGTTTTCACACCGCATTGATACACGGCTTTCTCTGCCCATTTTGCTGCCTTAGTGGCATATTTTGAAACGGTATAATAACCCTTTTTAATGCCTTTTGCTGTTTCTTTGATCGCGGTATTAGTAAATGATTTGAGTTCTTTTGCTGCAAAAACAATAGCATCACCAGTCTCATCGAAGAACTCTTCGGCTTCCTTGATAACCCACATAGCGCCGTCGAGAAGCCCTGTGAAGAATTTGGTGATTGAGCCGAGTTTTAACCTGCAGCTGAACTTGTTGCCACTGTACTTAAAAGAGCACTCAACACTCATTGTCGTACCACCAGGAGCAATGATATCAATAGGTCCGAGGAAAGTTTGAACAAGTAAGCTGATTTCTTCAGTATTGACCATGAAACCAAGTGCGTTGCTTGAACCGGATGATTTTGGTGTTAATCGTTCAACTAAGCTTGTGGTGCTAATACCGAAATCACCGAGGATTGTGTCGAGAATACCAGTAACTTTCGAAACAATATTTGTCATAATGTCTGCGATAAGTTCTGGTAGAATATTGTTAGCAGCGACATAAGTGTAGACACCTGGTTTGAGGCTTTGCCCTGAAGCCAGAGGAGAAGTAGATGTGGTTGCGTAGAGAGTTCCTATTCCCAATGTATACGGTCCCAAATCAGGGAGTAGTCCTAAAGTTTTGTCAGCAAGGGCCATCGTGAGTTCAAGCTCGATTGCGACAAGCATGGAGAGATCGCCAAACAAAGTCTTCGCGACATCTTTGACACCTTTAGCAGAGCCAAGTTTAGAAATCCAAGTTCCTGCGTTATCCATCACCTTGACAACTCTAGTAGCGGAACCGCTGATTTCAAAGACACTTGGGATACCGAACTGTGTGGGATCAACTTCGAGGCTGATGTAATCATAGTAATTGCCGCTAATTTGGACCTCTTCAATACTTCCAGTGTAAATTTTGGTTGTTTTCTCAAATGAAGAAGTCAGGGAGAGACCAAGACTGACAGTGTCGAGTCCAGCTTCGATAGCAGATGCTATCACATATCCCACACCTGAGCCAGCAGCCGTCGCCAAACAGGAAAGGGCTCCTGAGTTTGCTTGAATGCTTACAGATGGGAGGTTGTTTGAGGATTTACCAATGGCAAGGCAGAAAGCTGCCATGGTGATTTCTGGTTGAGCGGAGCAGAATCCTCCAGGAACAGGGACGTTAAATGCTATTACAGAGTATTCTGAGGTCTCTGGCAAGAGCATTGCCGAGCATTGGTCAATTTCCTCGATGATTTCTGAGCCTAGGAAGTTTCCAAGGCAAGCATTAGAACCAGCAACCTCGCCAGTGATCGGGTTATTGAGCAATCCGTTGACGATCGTAGAAACTGTGGTGTCAATAATAGTTTTTGTCTTTTCGCTGGCACCTGCTGCCAAAGTGACTGCATCTGTCAATTGGGAAGCAATTGAGGGGAGACTGATACATCCTAAGTCCATTGCGCTTGGGAAGATGCCTGAAACGCTGGTGGTTGCGGAAGTCGAAGTTGAGGTTGAAGCTGTTGTTGTTATGACAGTACCACTTGAAGTCACTGGATTTGATGAAGTAGTAACTGTGAAATCGCATATACCCCAAGCTTCATCGTTAGAGGGTTGATCGAGCTCTGAGGTAATGGCTAAGACCAACGAGCTCGAAGTGTGATTGAATCCGAAAGTGATACTCTCATATACATCATTCCAGCCTTTGTGGCAGGTATTGGAAGTTCCTTGGGAGACTATGTGGGTTTTTGAGAAAACAAGAACGCCGTCAGCAGTGATTTTAAGGGCTTCTCCATCCCACGAATCGATCCAAGCGAGATTGAATGTGACTTTGATGCCCTTGTGCGAGGGGAGTATGAGAGAGGGGGAAGTAAGAGTTGCTCCAGTGCCATAAGGCCCGAGATATTTGTATCCAGTACCAGCACAGGAGATTGAAGAATATCCAGCAGAGTAGGTCCAATAAGAGTCTTTAGTAGGACTTGAACAGGAGAACCATTTATTGGTGGTTGAAGTGAGAGCGAAAATCGGTGTACCACTAGAAGCAAGTGGAGTTGAAGTGGTAGTAATTGCAAAATTGCAGATACCCCAAGCTTCATCGCTAGAGGGTTGATCGAGCCCTGAGGTAATGGCTAAGACCAATGAGCTCGAAGTGTGATTGAATCCGAAAGTGATACTCTCATATGCATCATTCCAACTTTTGTGGCAGGTATTGGAAGTTCCTTGGGAGACTATGTGGGTTTTTGAGAAAACAAGAACGCCGTCAGCAGTGATTTTAAGGGCTTCTCCATCCCACGAATCGATCCAAGCGAGATTGAATGTGACTTTGATGCCCTTGTGCGAGGGGAGTATGAGAGAGGGGGAAGTAAGAGTTGCTCCAGTGCCATAAGGCCCGAGGTAAGTATTTCCAGCACAAGTAATCGTTGAGTATCCTGCAGAGTATGACCAATTTGTGTCTTGAGTATTACTTGAACAAGAGAACCAGGTCGTTGTGGTTTGGGTGATAGAGACACCGATAGGTTTACCATTTGAAGTAACTGCATAAGCTGTAGGGGTAATAGCAAGATTACAGATGCCCCATGCTTCGTCGCTGGAAGCTTGGTTGAGCGTTGAAGTAATAGTCAAAGTCAAAGTTTCAGCAGTGTGGTTAAATCCGATAGTGACATCGTCATAAAAATCATTCCAACTGTTTTGGCAGGTATTTGGGTATTCTAGAGAAGTTAGACTTAGGTGGTTGTGGGTTTTGGAATAAATTAGAGTGTCGTCAGCAGTAATCTTGAAAGCTTCTCCGTCCCAAGAGTCGATCAATGCTAACTTGAATGATACTATAACTCCTTTGTGTCTGCCAAGTTTGAATGTTGGGGAAGTAATAGATGCTCCAGCACCATAAGGGCCAAGGTATTTGCTCCCTAAGCAAGTGATTTTTGAATATTTTGTGGAATATGACCAGTACTTTTCGCTAGAATGGCCAGAGCAAGCGAAAAAGGTAGTGGCTTGGGTGAGTTTCTGCGTGATTTCATCACCACTCGAAGTAACTTGATATGATGAGGGAGTAATTGCAAAATTGCAGATACCCCATGCTTCATCAGTGGAGGGTTGATTGAGTCCAGAACTAATAACGAAGGTTAACGAGCTTGAAGTATGGTTGAATCCGAAAGTGATACTCTCGTAATTATCATTCCAGCTGTTCTGACAGGTATTTGTTTTTGATGAGGATACGTTGTAAGATTTAGAAAAAACTTCTTGAGTGTCGTCGGCAATGACTTTGAAGGCTTCTCCGTCCCAAGAATCAATATACGCCACCTTGAGCGACACTATGATCCCCTTGTGTGAACCAAGCGTGAATCTTGGAGAGGTCAGAGTCGCTCCAGAGCCATAAGGACCGATGTAAGTGTTGCCATTGCAGGTGATTGTTGTGTAACGTGCAGAGTATTTCCAACCTTCTTCATTAGGAGGGCTTGAGCAGGCAAACCATGTGTTCGCGATGTCGTTAGTAAGGGCAATGATAGGAGCACCGCTCGAATCTACTGGGTATATTGAGTAAGAAACCGCAAGATCACAGACACCCCATGCTTCATCGCTGGAAGCTTGGTCAAGCCCTGAGGTAATAACCAGTTTCAAACTGGAGTAAGTATGGTTAAATCCGAAAGTGATACTCTCGTAATTATCATTCCAGCTGTTCTGACAAGTATTTGTTTTTGATGAGGATACGTTGTAAGATTTAGAAAAAACTTCTTGAGTGTCGTCGGCAATGACTTTGAAGGCTTCTCCGTCCCAAGAATCAATATACGCCACTTTGAGTGACACTATAATTCCCAGGTGATTGCCAATAGAGAAGGTTGGAGATTTGATTTTTGCGCCAGTACCATAAGGTCCCACATAAGTGTTTCCAGCACAAGTGATTGTGTTGTATCCTGGAGAATATATCCAATTCGTGTCTTGGATATTACTTGAGCATGAGAACCACGTAGTGGGGGTTGTGGAAAGAGGCACTTTAGTAGTCGAGCTGCTAAATGTTACCATAGACAGGACATCTGAAGGATCCAATGTGGGGAGATTCACAATAGATAAGTTTTGTGATTTAGAAGACACTCGAACTGAAATGGTTTGAGCAAAGAGAGTGCTCAGAAGAACCAAGAGCAATACTTTTGAAGCTAGTTTAGAATTCTTTGAAGCTTGAGCCATTTTTGATGACTGATTTGAAAAGTTTGTGTTAAGTTGTTTTTATTTAGATTATGTGATAGATAGAAAAACCTTCGGGTTTAAATAGGCAAGCATTCAACTAAAAAAAACCGAAAGGTATACGTTCAAATTGTTAAACTACTCGTTTATTTAGTAACTGCTCATTTAGTAGAAAGCTGTTCATTTACCAGAAAGCTGATCGTTTATTTTAAAACTGTCAAATTAACAAAAAAACGATACGGACTATACACTCGCAAACCACGAGCTTGCAACCGAAAAATGCGATCTGAAACTGATGAGGGGGTTTAACTACTGCGCAAGATTGGAAAACCGAAGCCAATTCCACTTACAAAATCTCTGAGAATCTTTTTTTTCCCTTGAAATAAATTCCGAATTAAATAAGCAAAAAACGGAAAGTTGGTTGTTTGGATTGCTAAGCTTTGTTATTAATTGGGATAATATTTCGATTCAATAAATGAACAAAACGAATAAAACGAGAAGCTTTCTGGCTTTTAGACTTCTGATATCTTTCTAAACAAACCTGGTATAAGTGCTCTACATGCTGAAATACCATAGCACGCCTAGTTCAGATGATAGATCTCCGAAAGCTTGATGGTATATAGAAATGGTTAGAGATGAGCAAAGAGAAATTCTTCCACAGAGAAAGAGAGGAAATAAGAGAAGTATCGAGAATCGATTCTCATTTTCTACAAACTATGATAGCTGAGAAATGTTTCTTATGAGGCTGGAACCTTGATAGCCAGCATTCAATCACAGGAGATTCATAGACTATCTGCACAAATATTGCTCAAGCTCCAGCTTTGAAGAAGAAACGATCCAGTGAGCTCGATGAAACTTTCTGGTGCGTGTATCTCTTTTGGTTCTTCAAGTTTAGAAAGAAATAGCAACTAAAGATTCGTTTTTGCAAAAAATTTAGATTATCATCCTTCTATTAGAGGCACTGACAGGACCAATTATAATATTTAGGATCACTTCTCTGAAGTTTGCGATCGTAAAGGCGTGAGTTTACGGTTATGTTCTGCTTTGTCTCGGTATTTTGATTTTTTCCTTCGTAACTAAGTAGTGAGAAAGTGCTAACAATCAGAATTGCCACAAGAACATATTTAGCTTTTTAATTTTTGGGGTGGTAATCGGGCGTCGTTATGGAGTTTTGAAGAGCATAGATCCTGTCGTCCACTAAATTTTTCAAATTCCATCATTTAAGCTACCCTAGGAGAAAGAGCTCAGTTAATTCTACTGCTCAAATATACAATATAAAGTATGGAGGTATTATTTAATGATATCAGAAGAAATTGTCAACGACACAGCATTTTTGAAGCACCCGCGTCCACTTTCAAAGTTTGTCTACGCTTCTAAGAAATACGAATGGCAGTGCTGGTGAAGAAGCCTCAAACTTTGGAGAAGATCCAAGAAACCTTCTTCGATTGTTAAGAGAAATAATTTGAGAATATAATTTTATTCGTAATAGCCTGAGCTGAATTTGATGAGTCCTGGAAGATTAAGAAGATGAGTCGGCTGAGTGAAATTTTTTTTTATACATCTCAGAGAATTGGATTCCATGAGAGAGGAAGAAGCGGCATCCATGGCAGGCTCTAGCAGCTCACCTCTTGTTAATAAATTTCTTGAGTAGAAAAAAATTAAAATTGTGAAAGATGCGGATTTACTAACCCAGAGTTGTGGTGGACACCAGCTTGAGGGGAATATATGTCTTTTTCTTTGTCGTGGTTCTTTTGTTGTATCATAATATCGCCCATATTAATGTATATTATCAAATTCATCTAATATTAATGCTAATTGTGCGCATTGTCTCTCGAATCAAAATTAATAATCTCTTTGACAGCGACTTGAGATGCACTATCAGGAATGCCTCTTACTTACTTCAATGCTTTATTGTATGCCTCTTTGAATTGTATACGGAGAGATATTCACTAGACTGTGAATTTTAGCATATCCTTGGATGAGTATGAGAAAGTACTACAATGAAAAAGCGCCATGCTGGCTTCAGTCTTGAGCTCAAATTTAGTAGTATCTGACGACTTGGGAGGTATTTCTAAAAAAAAAATAAACGCATCTATGAATGCGAGCATATCATTCGAAAGGAAACTGAGCAAGAAAGCAAAATTCTTGCTGAGTAAATGTTCTCTCTGATAATGAGCAACATCATTCTGATGGGGTCACAAAGATCAGTCACTAAGAACAATCGAAAATTTCATCAAGAAAATGCCGTCAGAAAGCAAGCAAATCCTAAAGAAATTCATAACTCGACCCCCACCTACAATC
>ENA-UOTX01001664-UOTX01001664.1-compost-metagenome-genome-assembly--contig:-NODE-1664-length-14665-cov-13.641897_pt1 | contig 14665 bp, 5 predicted proteins | sample MGYA00238143_ERZ746982 | MGnify/ENA primary metagenome ERZ746982 (study PRJEB28758, sample SAMN06268862) | compost metagenome | isolation source: single cell | place: USA: California, Emeryville, Joint... | reverse complement strand
TCAATCATGAAATGAAAATCATGGATGGAAAACACCTTTTTATTCTACTTCTCAAACATTCTTCTTAGCTGAGAAAACAAAAAATAACTTCATTTTCCGAGTAAGTAAATTGCTTGTGTATTTGCTGGTAATATGAATTCAGGTCTCTATTGGAATAAATGAAATGTGAAACTTAACAAGAAAGGGAAGTCTATACTCTCTACTCAGTCCATATTACTCTCTCATATAATCATTATTCTGTGAAGGCCTCATGAATTCTAACAATAGATTCAAGACTTTTGTGAGTTTTCAGGTCGTTAACACGGACCAATTTTTTCTCGGGATCTTCGATCTGGTCTATCATATCAATTTCTTTTTCGAGTTCTTCTATGTCCTGAATCACTACATCGATACTAAGTGTGTGCACACCACTTGAAACCATATCTCTTAACTTTTCCAAATCAAAAGCGATATGAGTCATCGCAACAACCTCCTTCCCAGTAGTATTTTCGAATTTTTTAATGATTTCATCTTCTTTCTTGACTATCTCTTCCTCTGCCGTCTTGATATCTTTCGTTCGAATTTTCTTCTGCGACAAATACTTTTCTTCTAACAGAGCTAAGTTCTTCTGTGTTAAGGCTATTTTGAGTGTTTCGTTGCAGTAAGGCCCGAATCGACCGCATCCGCAAGTGGTGAAGGGTTTAATGCTTTTGTCAAAGTGACGGGAAATGGAGTAGAGTAAGGCATAATTGATCAGCAGTCGCAGCATGAAGTTCTCATCAGCAACATTTTGGCTCCATTTGAAATGAGTGAGACCTTGCTCTTGAGCAAATAGTAAAAAGTTATTCAAGTCTCCGGTTACGATGTCAAACAGATTCTTGTAAATCGATGATTTCTGTATTGGTGGTTTTTCGTAATTCTTATATTTCTCGAAGTGTTGTTGTAGTTGTTGCTGCATCGAATTCTGACACCTGGAGTGCCCCTCCTTAACTTCTTTAGTGAAATGTGTTTTGCAGTATTCGTTCACTTCCAGGCATGCGCTTATCACGAATTTGGGATCAATTTTCTCTATCTCAAGGAATTCATTCAGTTTTCCGAATATTTGCTCTTCAAATTTATCAGTAAAGTTGTCCAATGCCCAACTTTTCGCAAGTTGCAAAATCTGGATCCTTAGAATCTGGAGATTGTCTCCCTCAATACCGTCAATTTCTCTCTTTAGATTGTTGTTTAACTGATACAGATCTTCAATGAAACTAGTGTCTTGAGCTAGATCTTTAATTAATTTTTTCCCATCGTCTTCTTTTATCTCGAGTTTGGAGACTGCGACTCGCACTAGTTTCCAATGCTCACCTAGTTCTTGAATACCACACTGCTTCTTTAGATTAGGAAGATTGACGATAGTAGGCGCATTCAGTATGGTATGATAAAATCGGCTCGAAGTTCCTATCGCAGTGGAGATACTGCTACTTACAGCATGAATTTGTTGAGAGAATGGTGCAAAGGTGCTGTTATTTGCTGTTGAATAGCTGCTTAGATTGTAAGCTATATTCGAAAAGAGACCTATCATTCTCATGCAGCTGCTGGTGTAGACGCCAGAAGTAGAGGGCGATGTTCCATATGATGCGGTGTTTGAAGAGTGTAACTCAAACTTTCTTGGTCTGAATGAAGTTCCAAAATTTATAAAAATCGTTGGTTGCTTCACTTGGACGTCCCTGCCAGTGCTGAATGACATTGTTGTGCTGTTTGGAACTCCTGCATGAACCGAGAAGACCCCGCCACTGGAAATAACATTCCCCTTTACAGTTTGACAACTTGAGATAACATTTCTTGAGGGTCTTCTCAATGTGTTAATCTGATTTTGAGGACCTTCCTGACTCAAATTAGAGGGCTGAGATCCTCTATGTACATCGAAATAGAAATCGTCGATTAGGCCTCCGTCTATAATCCTCCTTTGACTGACCCAGACTTCTGCATGCCATTTTGTTTTTGTTCTCCGTTCCATCTTCACAGGGTTAAATGCCTTACATATAACATACACAGCAACTATTAATTCTGGATCTTCTTCATAAGGACTTTCGTATACGAAGTGTAAAAGCTTGGGTGGTTCATCTGGATGCTCCACATCGAAGTTGTTTTCTTCATTTTCTATAATATCTATCCAGAGAGGTGCGTCGACATTTTGATCTTGCCATAGCTTCTTGATGTTTTCGAGTTCGTTTAACTTGTAGGTGTTTCCTGATCTTGCCACTAGTCTCCATTCATTTACACATCTCTTGTAGTAGTAGGATCGATAAAATGAAAAGGTAAGGTGTCCGTTCAGTGCGAATATCTGGTCGAGTCCGATATCAAAAGTGCCTTTCCAAACATGTCCTGGATGCCATTCAGTTCGAACAGCTGAAACACGACCTAATTCTTGGTCATTGGCTAGTGCCTCTAGAGGACCCATGATATAGATGGCCTCTCCATAGTAAATTTCTCTTTTAATTTGGAAATTCAAGAAAACTCTATCTTTCGGGTCAAATATCTTCACTCTGCTAGGAAAATCACCCTCTACGTTCCATTCATCACGAATATGCATGTATCGTTCCTTGAGAGCACTTAGAGAGAATTCTCGCTTTATTCTGACTTGAAATTCTCTGACGTTTTGTAAAGGGTCATCGAAACTCGCTATGAAATATTCGTATTCGATTGTGTCGCTTTCGGTTTGCTGGTCTGGATTGATTCGAACTTCGGCAGACCAGTATTGTTCATCCACTACATTAAGTGGAACTGCATACCCTGGGTCCATATTGCCGAGCTCGGGGATTTTCCCTTTGATATAGATCCTCTCCGACCAGTTGATGTGATTTTTGACTTGGAAATGGATTGTATGCTTTTTCGGTTCTATCATTGGAATCGGTGTTATAATTAGGTGACGAATAAGCATTTAAGTATCGTTTTCTCGGCTCGGTTCCGAGCCAATTACTGAAAATGCCAGTTCGCTAGAAATTTCTTAATTCTGAGGCATTTCTAGCTCGTTCAGTAACCTTCAGATTTTTCACATTTATTTTGCTTCTTCTATTTTTCTTTTCTCTCTCTAGCTCAACCGCACAAGCATTAAAATCATGAGTATCTTTCCCTCTTATTGATTGCTCGTTATGTCGCATTCGTATGCTATGAGACCAGACTCATTCCAAAACAACAAAATGTTATTTGCTGGTCTCTATCCTCCTTTTTCAGATTCTAAACTTCTCAATCTTTGGAAACCTTTTGAGTATGCAAGGCCACATGAATGTTTGTTTCGCTTGATATCTAACAGAATAAAATGTTTTTATGATAACTATTCATTTTTGGTTCTTCGTCAGCTGAGAGATAGGAGTTCATATTAATATCCCTCTGGTGACTTTAGATAAATACTTTATATTCCTCAAAAGTCGAGAGCGAATTATCTTGTGTCATCTTACGATTCTTTTCAAATCTCTCGAATAATGAGAACTTAATTATACTCTTGATGCAACCAATACGAGCGAATTCAGTTTTCCTTAATAACTGCACTCAATAAACCAAAGTTTTGAAGCCTTTGTGGAATTAGGATACACAAGTAGAATTTCCTCACATTCCTATCCTCTTTATCCTTAATTAAAATAGGAATTTGGTAGTATTGTATTAAAACTGATGTAAAGTCGCACATCAGAAAAGATCAGAAAAAGATAATCGGATTCAATTCAGGGAAATACTGCCGTCTAGACTACATGGATGAGATCTTAATCAATAAGGTACCCAAATTTCACTCATTATCCATACATTTTAGCACGGTATAATTCTGTTACCATGTCGCTGGTGACTGAATCTATTATTGTTATCACTTATTTCGTTTTTTTTTTTGCATTGAGGATTCAGTCCGACATTCTTTCAAATTACTTGAGCAAAGAGCCCACTCACCACCTCTCCAGAAGTTTCCAGAGAAATCAGAGTTTCATTGCTAAACTAGGACAATATATTTGAAGATTTCTCATAATATTTTTCATTCATACATGTATTTTCAAAAACTTGAAATGAATCGTTAATGACGGCACTTGTGACATTGAACTTCGTTCAGTATCTGCCCAGTTACCGCTTAGATCTGCCTGAGAAAATCAGTCTCTAGGATTTTCTTCCTCTCTCGTTTTAAAGAGTATTTTCAGATTAAAAAATAAAATAGGATTATTAACACCCGACCGAAAATCCACAGTATTTAACCGAAATTTTAATTCTGATAGCTATCCTTTTTCAGAATACTTTCTAATGAATAAATGATTATAATAGCCATTGATTATTTGTAAGAATAGAATCTGATCCGAATTTCCAAAGTTCCTCGCCTATATAAAGAGTGGATCCTCAATTAAAAACATTATAATAACAATTTGAAACAAAATACTCACAATTCCAAAGAATGCTCAAAGAGTGGACTAATAAATCTACAGTAAACCCAGTTTCAGGCCTCTTTTCTCAGGTCGGCAGTGCAAATAACAACTCTCAGCACCAGATGAGCCAATCTCTCTTCGGATCTCAGGCTCCAAGTGGTTTATTTAACAATACACAAACTACATCCACTTTTACTATTAATCAAGGTGAAAGTCTCTTACGATCTCAAGCTCCGACTAGTTTATTTAGCAATCCGCTAAATACAATCACTTTAAACACCAACCAAGTCCAAAATCCCTTGGCTAACACTAGTTTCATCAGTGGAAACACGCTTTTTCAGAATGTCAATGCTCCGAAGGACAAGCCAACAGGAAGTTTGTTCCCAGCACTTGGAACAACTTCCAATTCTTTACTTTCCGGTCTTACAAACCCCACTCAGAATGGAAAACCATTGCAATCATCGAATCTGTTGCAAGGATTAAACCAGCCCAATTCCAACAACCAAACATCAGGAATCTTCAGCGACTTAAAATTCAACCAGAACAAAGGAAATCCTTCTATAGGTGGGATTGGAACCCAAAACATTAGAGCAAATCCTCTCTTCAATCCGCAAAACCCTTCAACTGGAGTTGCTGCAAGCAGTTTGTTCCAAAATCAGAACACATCCAACTTATTGGGAATGCCAACACAACAACACCAGCAAAAACATGGCCTTTCCAATTCACAGCAGAATGATAATATTTGGTTAGGCGGGCCTTTGAACTCGGTTCCTAACTCAAACGAAAAAACTAGTTTATTTGCTGATTTGAAGCCAAATTCAAGCTTGTTTACCAGTAATTTGAATCAGGGTCCGAGTAAAACACCTTCATTTGGTGTAACGATGAGCAGCATCAATAGCCAACCTTTGTTTCCTTCACTACAAAGCAACCCACCGATGTTGAATCAACAAGTCAATCAACCCGAGCAGAATAACATGGTGCAGAGTCAGCAACAAACCATGATGCAAAATCAGCAACAGACCAAGACACAGAACTCACTCACTGTCAACAATAATCAAATGGGTTCTGGATTACCAATGATGTCATTTGATTACCAGCAAAATGCCCTTCAAGCGATAGAAAATTTAGCACTTGCTTTCACGCAGTTCGTTTCAATGCAACAACAAAATCAAACGAGAAGCGATAAATCTCAAGAAATTCACAATACCACTTCTGCTGAAAGTGAACCATCTTTTACACTTCGCTCACTCGCTGGTATTGGAGCTAAAAAGGTTGAGAGTAACTATTTCTCCCATCATCAACCTTATTCGATGTGCTCTGAAGAGCCAAGCCTTGGGTCTTCATTCCACAGCCATACACCTTTCAATTACAGAAGAAACGAAAGAGTTAGCAACAGAATGGAACCTCTCTCACGAAAATATCCTTATAAGAAGGTTGAATTTATGGAGCCAACAATTTCGAGAAGAAACGATGAAAACTTGACCTTTCTTTTCAAAAGAACCTCCTCTGAGGAATATCGACAAACTTACGAACTTAGAAAGACTACTAATTCGACTTTCATCCAAGAGAGGAAATCGCAAGCTGAGCTTAAGGAGACTAAGATCGATAGCAATGAGCAAGCCGAAGAACAGACAACAACACCAATCGTGGAAAAACAAAAACCAGTTGAGCTTTTGAAACTCGTTCAAAAACCACTAGTCTCAGAAGAAAAAATTCCACTTCTGACCAAAGCTGGCTATACAATCGAACCATCTCTTCTCAAACTTTCCAGGATGACCGAAGAAGAGCTCTCTGCTGTGGAAAACTTCATCATATCTAACGAGTTTGGCAAAATAAAATTCGAAGAACCCGTTGATCTTAGAGGATTGAATCTTGATAAAATTGTCAACATCAGATATCAAGAGGTTGAAATTTACCCTGAAGATTATAAGCCTTCTGAAGGAGAAGGCGACGGCCTCAATAAGCCTGCGACTATAACTTTCTTTAAATGGGAAGTTGCCGAGAAATATAAAACTCGCATGGAAGAATACGAAAAGAAGCTAAAGAAGTGGTGCGGAACAATTAACGCCGAGTTCGTGGGATTCAATCCCGAACTCAAGGAAGTCACAATTCACTTGAACAGAGTCTAATTGCCTTCATATGCTATTAATCTTTATTGTCTATATCAATTTGTGATAAATGAATAATATTTCACAGGTCGTGAAAATTTGCTAAGATTTCGGATTTCATAAATAATTTAGTTTAGGTCTTTATCATCGAGGTCTCTTCTCAGAGACTTTCAGTTCATTTTCAAAAATTTTAATTCACAAACATTAATCATCAATAAATACTGTTTCTACATGAATTAAATTCATTCTTCCATTATAATTCACCAAAACATAAAATGATTTCCCTATGATACATTGCGTACTGAGAGAGCAAGTCCTTTAAAACAAATAAGATTCCATTGGTTATTGTATCTTGTGGCTCCCACATTTTGGTTGACTAGGAGACTAAAACGACAACAAACAAAAAAAAACTCCGCGACCGGGAATTGAACCCGGGTCATCTGCGTGACAGGCAGATATACTAACCACTATACTATCGCGGATTTACAACTTGTTCGAAAGCGTTTCTATCTAAGTCAGCCAGAATTTGCAGCAGGCCATCTTGCTTTTTGATCAATCGAATGTTTCTCTCAAGAGGTCCTTTATGTCCATACTCATGAATAATAAGAGACCTCCGAAAGCCTTGTCGAAATTTGTCGTTGCATCCGAAAAAATTCAAAACACTGGGTAGTTAGTCGAAACAATTGTAAAATGATTCCCATCAACGTATTGGAGAGATAAAAATTGGATTGTTCTTTGATTCCATTTTCATTTCTGAGCTAAACCCATCTTTTCCACCACTATGGTCATATGTATACAGAATATTTCTTGAGAAAATAAGGTAAAAAACACTATGCTAGTTTTATGATAATATCTGCAATTTCAAAAAAACTTACTGATTTGTGTAAAAAAAAAACTCTCGAAATATTAAAATAAAGGAACAGATTCTTAGATTTTTTTCACAATTAGCCAAATTAATTTGACACTGAAGACAAGTAGCTAAAAGGTCCGTTGACCACTATGAACACAATATCTAAGACCGAAGTATGCCAGAACGGTTTTCAGGCGTCCTCCATCTCAGAGATAAAAGATAAAATACAGATGATTGTCAACTGCTTCGATCAAATGCAGAGATCACCAGAAGATGATGGACAGACTGCTGAAAATCTCTTCCAATTGCGAGACAAGGGATCTTCTATAGCAAGGACGGTTGTTCATGATTTAGATATTTTCGAAAAAGCTGAAATTCTCGCGAGCACTCAAATTACTAGGCTGGAAAATGAAATTGAGAAATGTCAAGAATCAACAAATGTGCTTGGTGCGAAACTCAAAACACTTAACTCATACGTAAAAGACGTTGAGAATGAAAATTTATATCTCAGAAATCAAATGGAGGAGGTGTATCAAGAACTTTATAATAAGGAGGCTTTTAGAGGAGAGGTTGAAAAAGAATTGAACGATATAATCAAAAAATTGGGAGAGCAGAATCAGGAACTCAAAACTCAAGTTTATCATATTGAACGGGAGCATTCATTGAATAGATTCAATAATAGCAACGGATTTGATGATGTAAATGGTGCGAATTCAATCTATTTGGGTAATTCTTATGTCAAAAGCAAACTCCCATTAAACGAGACGAGATTTGAGAAGAAGCAAAAGGAATTGGAGGCTTCTTTGGACAGACTGAGGAAGCATTTGAGGATGATGCATGAAGAGAACATGCGTTCTTTGCTTCGAGCAAAGGCCCGAAATCCAAATAGAGCTAGGTTTTCTTCGCTTCCGTCAAGCCTGGAAGCATGGGCTGAGCAGAGTAATGCGGGTATTAGAACATCTTCTCAAAACCTCAGGATACATCGAAAAAGTTTTGGTGATACAAATGGAGCAAATAAAGCTGTAATGAGAAATATGTATGCAGTAAGGAACGAAAAGAAAGAATCTCTGTCTAAAAGGGATTCAAAAAGCTATTTATACGAATTAGATCATGGAAAGCCCACGGAAACAAAACCTCAGAAAAAACAAGAAAATTGGAAGGGAGAACAAAAGTTGCTGGACATGTTAAACAAAAGGCAAAAGTCACAGAGTACGGAATTAGGAAAGAGCCGGAATGAACTAATGATGAAAGGTCCAAATCGGCGTTCAGTAATACTTCTAGAGGAAGCAGGTGACAAAATCCAGCAATTAGGATTAAGAAGAAGATTTTCCAAAGAAGAAGAAGCGACTAGACCAGAAGTGGATCTCAATCTGCTGACAGAAGAAAATAATCTCAAAGAGAGAAATCAACCTCTTGAAACTAGTGATCTTTCGAAACAAACAAATAATGAAAAAAGTCCTTCTGACAAACATAAAGAAAGAGCGGAGGGGACCAATAACCCTGAGCAAGCAAATAACTCAAATAATGCCATTTCCAGGGGTCGAAATCAGATCTCTAAGAAGAAAGAGAGGAATCCTGATAATTTTGGACTGATATCCGCGCTCTTTCTGTTTATAATATTTTTCTTTTTGAAGCTAGGGTTCTCAACGCTTTCAATGTTTTCACGTGTAGTTTTTCCATCAGGAAAGAAAAAGAGTGTCACTTAAATTAATTTGAAAGCGCGAGTTCCATTATTTAATTAGATGCCTATCAGAGTATACTTTACTTTCCTGTTATCTACTATTGATCTGTTATTTTCAATAATCTCCTATGGTTTGAGGAGATGGGAAACTATGTCCATTATATGTGCGATTAAAATAGCTCGTGAAACTAACAAATCTTGCATCGTATTTTAACCTTCAACTATCTGAAATTTCATCTTTAGCAACAGAGCAAGGATTGAGAGAGATTCATCTAATTAAAAACAGGAGAATTTTAATTTTCTTGAACTTGAATCATTCCTTCATAAATTCACAATTATCATAGTCTAAAAGATTTCGATATTTGAATTTTATCTGTGTCACTCAGGAATTCTATCAAATTTATGTATCACTTACGCTTGGATTTTTGCAACAAAGTAAAAGCGTACAATCTTTTTCAGAATCAAAATTTCCTGTTCTAAGCTGAAGTTAAGGAATCCTCCCTAAATGAAAGGAAACGAAACCTTAGTAGCCATTTCTTTTTGATTTATCAAACAATTTAAATCAACGATTGACATAATTGCCTTTTGTTAATTGAAATATTGTCAGAATTAATGCTAATAGCATCTACAGACACGACTAATTCTCATTTCCCTCTCTTTAAACTCAAATTATCAAAGCAAAAACAATGAGTTATTTCTATTTAATTATGGCTATCTTCTCCATTTAAACAGGCTCAATCAACCTCAGTCCGATTTTTGTTCGTTGTGTACTATTCTCAGGTATAGGTAGACTCCATTTCCACCGAAAACTATGACTATCTTGAAAAGTTTAGTCTAAATTAAAATAAAGTTCAAGAGCATTTTGAGTGACTTCCGATCCAAACTAAATCTGGATTTCTTAATTATTCAATTTAGTTAAATTAATGAAGGTATCTTTGAGCATCGCCATCATCCTCTCAGCTCTTTTCCTTGCTGCCAATGCAGGAATTGACGCTGATCGCGTTACAGAGTTTTCAAACTACACCGACCTGAGCACCGCTCCATTCTTCCTTTACTCCGGTCTCCTCGACATTTCAGACAGTCAATACAACAAATCAATTCATTACGTATTTTCCACCGCTTTCACCAATAACTTGTCTGCCCCAATCGTCCTCTGGTTGAACGGAGGCCCTGGCTGCTCTTCCCTTGGAGGCTGGCTCACTGAAATTGGACCTTATCTTTTGTTCAACGACACTAACATCTACAACAACTCCAACAACACTTGGAATTCCCTTGCTAACTTGCTCTACTTCGAATCTCCTGTCGGCGTCGGATTTTCCACCGGTAACACCTCCTACAATGACACCCAAACCACTTTGGATTCATTCGCAGCACTCACGAAGTTCTTCCAAGGATTCCCTGAATACTTGAACAGCGATTTCTACATTGCTGGTGAATCTTATGCCGGAGTTTACGTGCCAAATCTCGCTGCTTATATCGCTCAACACCCTGAATCTGGAATTAAACTTAAGGGTATCCTCGCTGGTAATCCAGTCACCAACCGCACTTACCTCGAAACCGGTTTCCCAACTATTCAATTTTTCTATTACCACTATTTGATTCCTTTGGACGCTTACACCGGATTCGCCCAAAACTGCAAGGGTCCTCAAGAACAACAAATTGAGCCAGTTTGCGTTTTCTACACCAATATGATCAACTCCCTCACTAACAACATCAACCCATACGGCATCTACAACTATTGCTACTATTCAAAGGCTGACCCAGCCTCCGGTTACATGAGAGTTAAGGAAAGAACTCCTTGGTACAAGTTCGGCAGCGACTCTCCATGCGTTACCACCTACGGCGCCTGGTTGCTCTTGAACAACGCCACCGTTCAACAACAACTCCATGTCCCAGCCATGCAATGGAATGACTGCAACGACGCCATCTTCCAAAAATACAAAGCCAATCCAAATGGTTCCCTTGACGCCTACGCCTACCTCATGAACAACACCAACATCACCATCTGGGTTATGTCCGGTGACACTGACGCCGTTGTTCCTTTCACTGATACCCTCTACTGGATCAACAACTTGAACCTCACCATCACTGAAAGCTGGAGAGCTTGGGCAGTCAATGACCAAATCGGTGGATTCACTCAAGCCTACAAGGGATTGAGATTTGTTTCCGTCAGAGGTGCAGGCCATATGGTCCCAACTGATAAGCCAGAATCCGCTTTTACTCTCTTCAAGACCTTCTTGGTCAACGGCACTCTGCCTTTCCCACCTACCTATGATGCAAAAACCCCTAAAATGTGATTGAAAAATCCACAAAAGAGATATTATACTCATTATTCGTCTTTACATACATGAAATTTGCGTATTAACATATAAAAGCATATGGATGATCTCTTGATAAATTTTAGAAAAGAAATGCTCTAAAAAAAACAATATATCGAAATTATTCGTTAAAAAATAACCAAAACAAACAAAATTAGAACAACATTTAATTTGAAAAAGCGGATTTTCTTCGTCGACGATATTTTTCAGAAATGGATGATTTCTATGAAACTTACCTCTCGGATACGAAAAGAACTATTGGGAATTCTACGCCCTCTGGAAATGCAGGTGTTGGGGACGCAAATATGGTTATAAAACAGCAATTGACGCAAATAAAGCTGCTGACAAATGATAATCAGATCAAAGAGCAGCAAGTTGAGATCCTGAAAGACAAGGTGCGTGAATCAGAGGAGCTTAATGCGATATATAAGAAACAAATTGAGAATCTTGAGCAAAAGTTGAAGCTATACGACCAGGAACTGACTACAAAAATCCAAGCAAGCCACGAAAAAAGCCAAAAGTATCACCATCAAAATATTGCATTGGCCAGACGCAATGAAGAGCTACAAAACGCTGTCATGGTTTCCGATAAGAAGAGACAAATCGCAGAAGAGCAGCTTTTTCAAGTGTCAAGAGAGATACAGGAGGTGAGGAATCATAACCAAGAAATCCAAGAGAATCTTGAGAAATTGAAAGTGAAATTGAGAAAACGTGAGGCTGAGTCAAAAGCGATGAAACAGGCAAATGAGCAGCTGGTGAGAGAAATCGAGGAGGCGCATAGACATATATCAAATATAAACGCAGAAAAAGAAAGGATGATGCACCTGAGCGAAGACTATGACCGTCAGATCAGACAGTTTAGTGGACTGGAGAAAGCGTTTCATGATCTTCAACATCAGCAGGAAATCGAAAGATCTGAAGCTAATTTAACGCGGCAAAATCTCGAGCAATTGAAGAAGAAGTATGACGAGCTGTTTTATGATTACAACCTTCTCGTTCTGAATAAGAGAAACGAAGAAGAGCAGGAGTATTTTAAAAAAACTATTCAGGAGCTAGAAAGCGCGTTACATGAATCTCGAGAGACGAGGAAGGTAAAGGAACAGGAGATTGAGGGCCTAAAAGAAACAGTACTTGACGCAGAAGCGAGGCTAAAGGAGCAGGAGATCGTTTTCGATAATGATTTGAAAAAGGCTCTTGGGTTGCTTGACGGTAAGACTGTCGATCAGCCGAAAGATATTGAGCAGGTTCGAAGCAAGACGTTACAAGCGTTACTAGGTGATATTCTTGAATTCAATAAGGAATATTTAAAATTGGAGAACCGTGTGGAGGAGTTAACGAATGAATTAAATACACAGCGTGAAAAATACTCTCGCGCACAAGAAGAGCTGGAAGAAGTTGAAGCTAGTCTGGAAGCCCAGAAGAAACAGAACGAGACGTTCCTCGTGAAGCTCAACACCGCATTGAATGAATCTCAGATGAAGACTACTGAAAGCCAAATGCATTTTGACCAGCAGATTGAATCTATTCTGAAAGGAACCCGTCAGAATGAAGAACGCCTCAGAGCTGTTATCACAGAAAAAGAGGAGGAGAATGAGCGTCTTAGAGACGTCATCGCTGAGCAATTGAACAGTTTAACTAGTGTAGAGGCGGAAAAGGAGAAGGCTTATGAGTTTTTGAGGCAGCAAGAGCGCGAGGTGAAAGAATTCAAGCAGCATTTCAAGCAAATTGCTGAAGAAACAACAATATGCAAATCTCGGGTCAATTTGTGTGTGTACCTGATCGGCGATCTACTCAAGCTGTTTTTCAATCTCCATTCTAAATATGACTGCTTAGCCTACCAAAAATCCGTGCTTGCTCCTATCCTCCAAAATTATTTCAAGATCAGGAGTCAATTTGTTTTCGAAAGAAAAGGTCAGTCACCTAATCGCCAGCGAAAATACCATATTTACGTTCATTTCCGAAGAATCGTGAGTGTTGTAATTGCCGCGAACCGACTGAAGAACCTAGGATTGAGGAATATAAACGTCAAACCTTTAGACCTGAACACAATAAAAAAAACTGTAACTGGGCTTAGAGAAGACCAGTTTGCTTTCTACGGCAGCCTCTACAAACTAAACACCTTTGCAATCGACAAGAATTTCCTTAACCGAATTTTCGATTCAGTTTGTAGAAATTTCGTGGATGATGAATATGGCCTTCTCTTTGATATGCTAAGCATTGGTGTTCAACTCAGAAAGTTCAATTTTGAGAAAGCGAGCGGTGAAGTAGGAATCGGCTTGAAAGCTGATGGGTTAAACACGGTTACTGCTGCGCTGAAGCTAGTGGAAGAATCTAGAATGATTATGGACAAATCGGCTTACCAGGAAAAAGAAATTTGCAGGTTGGAAAACATGGTGCTGGACATGCAAGCCAAGACAAGTGAAGACATAGATCAGATCACTCTTCAGCTGAGAGATACTTTGGAAGAAAACGAGCAACTGATTCGAGATAAAGAAGCGGTGAGTGAGGAATATGAGATAGCGAGAAACCAGGTTGAAGCGCTATTGAATGTGCTGAAAGAAAGAAAGTCGGTGAATGACTCTAAAGAGGGCGAGAGAAGGGAAAACACTGATCTTGTTCAACAGTTAAATATTTTAGCGAAATGTATCGACGATTTGCACAGCGAGAATGAAGTAAAGAATCTTAAGATACTTCAGCTTCAAAAGAAGCTGCTGACTGCAAATGAGTCGATCGGTAATGAGGATGACTCAAGGAGCGAGAGGAAAACACGCTTACTTGAGAATAGTGACCAAGAAAACAAAATGCCAACTAGTACATTTTATCGAGAGAGCAAAGGCTTTGAAGGGAGAACTAGTGATAGACCTTACTAATATTTATCATTTAATGATCATTTGAAATTTATCATCTTTTTTTTTTTCCCTTTCAAAAAATGAATCATGTTAGCTTTAGAAGATAGAAACCAAATTGCGGATTCATTGTCCAATAATGAGATATAAAACTAAGAGCACGATTCAATTTACTTATGCTGAGATTATTAATAAGAGCATGGGAATTACTAAAAATTTCTTAAGGGATATCTATCTTAATCTTTTGCATAAAAGAAATAACATTTTCCAGAATTTTCTTTTTTTTCTCGGAGAAACAACAAGCCGGTTGATGTAAACATAACTATCAATATAAATTCTCTCTTTCTTCAATTTATTAATTGTTAGTCGCTTATACACCGAAAAGAAAGAGAAATATCCATTCATGAACAGTTTGATCCCCAATTTTTTTTCACTATCGTATATTTTAATCCTCAGTTTCTTCCGCAGTACTTTGATAACCGTGCGCTCTTAGCAACAGCC
>ENA-UOTX01001662-UOTX01001662.1-compost-metagenome-genome-assembly--contig:-NODE-1662-length-14671-cov-32.276141_pt1 | contig 14671 bp, 14 predicted proteins | sample MGYA00238143_ERZ746982 | MGnify/ENA primary metagenome ERZ746982 (study PRJEB28758, sample SAMN06268862) | compost metagenome | isolation source: single cell | place: USA: California, Emeryville, Joint... | reverse complement strand
GCTCCGTGCGCGTATGGTGTTCCAGCAGAACCCATAATGAGAGACTTCATGACGTCCATGCGGTCCTTGTCGTATCTGAGGAAGATAGCGTTGGTATCTTGAATTGGCAGCGAATTTGTCAAGTCATTCAGTTCTTTAACAATACGTTGAGTTTTTGTTTGGTTTGGACTTGAGGAGATGTTGCCGCTGTAATGGTGGACATAAGAACCATTCTCGTTCTTCATGTCGGTAGAATCAACGCACTGATCCTGGAGAAGCTTTGGATAGGACTGGCTCAGAGGGAGCTCGAGGTACTCAGAGAGATTGGTGGTCTTCTCAACGACATCGATCATGTAGAGCTGCTTCAAGTTCGTGTTGATTTGGTTGAAGAAGTCGATGAACTCGAGTCTTCTTTGGATGCTGGCCTCGCTTTCCTTTTCCTTTTCTTTCTTAGTAGGATTCTCTTCAATTGCCTTCTGGTTAGCGTCGGTCTGGTTCATCAGCATCTGATAAAGGCTGAAGTTGAGCTCAGCGTTCTTGTTTTCAGAGTCAGCAACAGGCTCCCAGAAGATTTCACTATAGATGAAGTCCTGGGACCATCTCTTGAGCAATCCATTCAATTGCTGGAAGAAAGGATTCGATTTCGCTTTCTTATTGTCAGCGGCGCAGTCACCGATGATGGCTGAGATTGGCTTGATCACCTTCAATGACTTGACTCTGGTCATGAAGTCTCTCTTGAGCTTACGATCGAAGTCCCACTCGCAGAGGATCTCAATTGATGAGATGACATACTGGAAGATGTCCTTGCAAAGACGAGTTTTAAGCGCAGCGCTCAGCTTCTTGAGTTTTTCTTCAGCTTTCTTCTGAGCTTTTTCCTCTTCGTTGACGCCGAAGTTCTTGCCGCCTTCAAGCAAATCACCCAATTTGACTTCCTTTTCGCCAGCTTTATCCTCAGTGGTCGTAGCAGCTGCGGTCAAGTCCGCAACGGAAGGAAGCTCGGCCATCTTCTTCAAGAGGATAAGGATCAGATCCTGCAACTTCGCTTTGTCGAAGTTCTCCTTCTGCTTGTTCAGGAAAACTCTGTAGAGGGCTTTGAATGCGATTCTCTCGAGTTTGTAGAACATGCAGGTGCTTTGGTAAGTATAGTAGTCATTCTTGATGGAAACATCAATGACCTTGAGGAGAAGAAGGAAGAACGACTCATCCTCAACGAGGTGCTTGTGGAAGCCTGTAACAGTGAGGAAAGTGTTAATCTCGTTGGAAATGGTAAGGAAATCGTTCTCGAAGTCCTTCTTGTTCTTCGCAGCCAGGATCGCGATTTTGTTCATCATTTCTTCGATTTTGTCGGTGGTGAGCATAGCGCAGATGATGCTGTCTTTCTTAGAGGAGACGAACTTGCTGAATCTTTGGTAGACTTTGTTGGAGCGGCCCAAGAACAACTTTGAGAGCTTATCTCCAGCGTCAGCGGAACTAACGAAAAGATCAAGCACATTTTGAGTCTTTCCTTCGTAAAGCTCAGCGAGCTTGTCGATATGAATGCCGAGGTCAATTTGCTCGTTTGGTAAGACTCTGCAGGATATCTGAGGAGCGAGCTCAGCGTTGTAGTCTTTGAAGATCAAAGCGAACAGTTGCTCAACAGACAACTCTCCTGGGACGAGCACTGTGCTCTTGCTTCTGAGATATTCAGTGCTTTCTTCCAACGCTTTCATGCTGATGTATTTGAAATTGGTAACAGCGTCCTCATGTGCGGCGCCCTTGCTTCTCTCAGAGAGGTTCAGGGTCCAGCATTCAACGCTCTGAATGAAATTAAAGCCTTTAGGGTCAGCTTTGAATTCCTTGACCTTTTGACCAAGTTGAGCTTCAATGGAATGAAGTAAGTTTGGATTGATAGTCACTTTGTTATGCTCTGGACGGATAGGGTGGTATTCGATAATCGAGGTTCCGGCGATGTAAGCAATGATCTTGCTATCGCAGAATTCAATGAAGACTGGTTGATCCTTCGCATTGGTTGGCTGGGATCTTCCTTCAGTTGGCTTTTGGCCTTCAGGTTTTTGGTTTGAAAGGAAGTGAAGCTTCTGGTTTGGAGTGTAAAGGAATGCGAAGTTCCCAGAGTTCGCAAAAGCAAGCTTGCTTTCGCTGTTGCGGTATTGGTGAGCAAGGAGAATATCATCCAAATTCGCTTGGGTGAGCTTCTCGCCACTGTACACACCAAGTTTGAAAACTTCATCGCCAAGGAGACATTGGAAGACGAAGAGAACACCTTCGTTATTTTGGATCTCCTGATGGATTTTCGCAGTGTTCAGAGCGTATCTGGTGTGATAATCGATCTTGAAGCTGCGTTTCCATTCGTAGTTGTCCAGGCTGAGGCTCTTCATCTGAGCATCGGATTTTGGTCCGAGCGTGAGTCTCTGGATGTTTTGGAGAAGCACTTGACGTTCATCTGTCGACAAAATCTCAGAGTTAAGGAGGTGTTCCTCAGCATCACTGCTTGCGGCAGGGTTGCGAGATCTGTATCTATTGATAGTTCTCTCTGGGCTTTCATCGAGATGGAAGCAGACAGGGACTGCAGGGTAGTTGATTGAAACCAACAGAGGAATGAGGTTTTTAAGAACAAAATCAATTTGTTTCTCCTCAATGCATTTGGAGATATCGCCAAATAGCGCATCCCGCATCTTTCCGAATTGTATCTCATCGAGGACTGGGAGGAGGTTGCTGATGATGTTGATAATGGCACGAGTGTTACGAGTTGACAGTTTCAATGGAGTCTTCTCGAAAATCGGGCTTGTAGAACGGAGAATTTCATAGAAACTGAAGTGGATACCGAGCTCAGCATAAGCATTTCTGAAGGTCTTATTGCTTATCGCAGAGAGCAGGATGTTCAGAATCTGGAAATTGGTTTCTTCCTCGACGTCTCCGCTTACCTTACTCACATGGACTTTCTCCTCGAAGTCAATTTGGTCTTCTTTAACCACGCTTTTCTTTAACGAAGCTTCAATAGCCTTCTTGAGAGGAACGATGACGTCCTCTAGGTAGGCTGGGACAAGCGCAGGAGGCACAGCGACGATAGCGAGAGCGAGAATTCTGAAGAAATTCTTGTTTGGTTGTTTTGAAATTCCCTCAGCAAGGAACTTGGTGAAGGTCTTGTAAGCGCCTTGGACGTTGGTAATATAAGGCTCTGGACTCTCGAACACGAAGAGAAGGAAGCGAATGAGCAGAGTGTCGGTGTTTTCAAGAAGCAAGTGTAATTTGGATGTCGCGAGTTGAAGGACCTTAGTGAGGAGGGTCTCATTGAAATTGAGCTTGAGTTGAGCATCAGCATGGGAGAGGCTTCTTCCGCTTGAAGTGTATCTGATAGCGTCAAAGGTTCTAAGGAAGAGATCAAGGAAAGCTTTAAGTTCGTAAAGCTTGTCAGTGCTTTCGGTGAGGTCTTGCTTGCCGACAACCTCTTCAAGGATGGAGGCCACGTGATTGAACAGTTTTCCGATTCTGAGGTAGACAAAAGCTGCTTCGTCCGGTGAGAAAATGAGGTTTTCGAGGCTCTGAGTAGTTTCTTCGAGCTTCATCTCGTGTTGGTTGGGAAGGAGAAGGAAGTCGAAGAGATCAGACTGCGAATTGACTTCCTTAGTGGAGAGTTTCGCGGTGATTTGTTGTTGGATGGACGCTTTTAAGCCAGCTTCGGGCTCAACGTTTTTATCGTCTGGGATGTTAGCGACCGAAAGAGCATGGAGAGCATGCGGAGCGTCATCCTCCGCAACCATCAAGTCCTCTTCCTTAAGTTCAACGCGTTTAGGTTCTTCTGGTTCTTGGGTTTCGGTAGCGGTCTCTTTGACCTTGGTGTTGACGGACTCCACTAAGAGTTCAGGAGGAATCTCATCATCGGGGAAGTAATCCACTAAAAACAACGAATTAGTGACTGCAAATTCAACATGGGCTATTACTGTCGTTAAAAAGACTCATTTTTGTGTTTTGATGAGTAGTACAAATAGAGCGATTGGATGCACTAAGAATTCGGCAGGCAACTGCACAAAATTTTTTATCGGATTATTATTTTTTAACTCTCAGCTTAAAGTGAATCATTGTTTGCACTGAGCTTTAATTTACGCATTTCTGATCTGACTTTGGCATTTCTTCATGAGCGATATGCCTCAAATCGAGAGAGTGACGAGTCCGAGTTCCCCTTTTCAGGCGACTGAAAGCGTCCACTAGACGCTCCGATGCTTTGCCCCAGCCTCAGGTGTTTAATTGGTAGTCAAGAGTGGATTTTAGTAGTATTATGCATTTCAGAAATATGGCTTAAAGAAGGAAATGATGTCCGCCAGAGCTGCAGGGGATGAAAGCTTCTCATAGGTGGCTCTGAGGTTTCATTGTTAGAAAATGTGAAACTCGAAACTGAAAAGATTTTTTGCGTGTGATGTAATAAAGCTAATTTGGGTGTAATTTAGCCTGATCTGATAAGAAAATCAACAAAAAATAACACGCGAATCGAAATGAGAGATATGAATCTGAAAGTTGAAATTCACTTTACAAGAAGAATTCAATAGTTCTTGAAGCTTAGATTGCTGAAATAACAAACACCATCAAAAGAACTAGAGACCCAATGATGGTTTGATGAATGAAAAATCCTGATATGTGCCATATACTCTGGTCATGATATGATGCCTTCAAAAATATTGAGTTAAAGATTCGAGACTAATCAAAGCGTTCAAGCGACAAAAAAATTTGAAGAAAATGATAATTTCCCTCAAATTTTTTATTGTGTTTCTGGTTTGTTTTGGCTATGAATAATTTTAGTTCCAAACAATTATGTAAGTAAAAGATGTAGAATCAATGAAATATTATTCGCAAGCTACAATAACAACTTTTCTGTTATTAAAGATATTGCTGGAATTAGTCGCTTTTTTGTCAACACCCAAAGCTATCATCATATACCTAAACATGGGAAATTACTAAAACTCTCTCAATTAAAATTCCATGTTGATAATTCAATCTTTCTAATTTTCCTCTCTTCTTTCTCGATTTTCGTTATTTCAAATGAATGAATAAAAGAATTGAAAATGAATTATATTTAGCACATAGTTTCAATAACCACATGACTTTATAAGCTAATAAGCCCTCATTGAATAGGTACTACACAAACTATCTACATTCTCTCTTTGAAGAAGAAATATACTCATAAAAACACTGACAATTAAATTGCTTTATTCTTCTCTCTTCACACAGCAACGCGATAGTTCAATATTTAGGAAATATTTATTTACTCTTCTCCTCGCAACGCGCTGTGCATACACCTTTGAATGAAATGATTATTAGCATAAGCATCACTCGTCGTTCTAATTACCTTTGACCGAAATGCTGACAGAATTCAGCGAGTGACTTCAAATTATTCGGGTCAGCTTCTTTGATTCTCCTCACAAACTCCTGCTTCTCCACTTCCGTGAGAATGTCAGCAGGTACCTTCAATAAGATTATTTTAGAGTGTGCAATAGAGAAATTCGATATACTCTATCGATATATTTGATGAAAGAACTCAAAAATGGTTGCTTCATGTATTTAGTCGCAGCGTAAAAGCAATCAAAAACATAGTTCTTTAATTCGTCAGGAGCATTCCTCACGCACTCAGTGATTAATTTTGCAACAAAGTCATCAAAAAACCCTTGAGTCAGCATCACTTCTCTCAGTTTCTATTGTGAACAAATAAGCTCTTAGTCAGAAAGGAGAAGTAATGTACGTTCGAAAGATCCTCTTGTAAGTGCTGAGGCGAGCAGCATTTAAATAGCATTTCTATGAAAGAAATAACGCATTTCGCGGCGTCTATTTGATTCATGCCAATCACCATTCCAGCGAACTTGAGATTGTACAAGAGTGTCCGAGATTCTACCACCGCTGCTGGAAAATATCGTATGTAGCGGGTGAGCATTCCAAAGAAATCTTCAATCAGATCAGGGTCTTCGTCTGGGTCATCCACGTAGTTGTAGGTCTTCTCGCACATGAAATCAAACATGTTTCTCAGATATTTATCAAATTCAGGAACTTTCGCAAAAACTGTACAGGAAATTTCCGCCGCATAGAGATAGCTCGGAACGATATGTTTCTAAAGCATGTAGTTTAACAACGATGGAAGTGGAGATATTACAGAGTAGTTCGTAGTGATGATCTCGAAAAATTTAATGGCAAACGGACTGAACTGCGTCGTAATACATCTCATTGTCGTTTTGCAGAATTTGCAGAGTTTTTCCACGACATTGTAGTCATCCTATTTTATTACGGTGATGATGAAGAGATTTTGGTAGTGCTATCACGAAATACCTGGAATTTTTCAAAAAACGTGACAACGACGAGCCATAACTGCTCGAAAATAGCTGCGAAAGGATGAGGATTGATAGGTTCTTGGTTCTTGTCGGTAAGTTCAGTCGCAATTAATGATAATTTATCGAAGCAGTCATATATCTCTTCAAAATCGACGCTTGTCTGCAAATCCACTCAGTTTAGATGCAAGGAACATGAGGAATTACAGTTTGTTGGAATTGCTGATATTTTTGGAGATTTTCAAGTAGTCGTCTCGCAAAAGGTCGGCAAAGCTCTTCGAGACCCTCTTTGATTTTCTTCACATCGTCGTATTTTTTGATCGCGTTAAGGAGACCAAGGAGAATCTGCTTCTCTTGATTCATTTCGGTGTATACTATTTGAAGGAGTATTGTTAACTTTTTTTTTCATTGATAAGTAGCTATTCGTACAGGTAAAGAAGTCTGCAATGTTCTCCTGGACGAATTTCGGACAATTTTTGCAGAGATCACAGATGGCTTTCGAGGCGTAATCTAACGTTTTTCTATCCTTCATCTTTGGAGCAAGAAATTTGAATAAATCTGGTATCAAATTGGGCCTTTTGGAGGTAAGCGGTTAAGACAGAGAAGTGTAACGAGTTGTTTCTTACATAGTGGCCAAAAACTCCGACGATTTGCCAATTATCGCAATTACTGTGTTTGTGATACGAGTATGAGTTATAGGAAGTCTCAGTACTATTGTAAGCATATCTGCAAGGTATGGATATTCTTGAGGCTCGAGTTCTTGAAGCAGGTAGCTCATTAAATAAAGCCTGGATTCGAACTGCGCCCAGTATCTCACTTCGTTCTTCTGGTTCAAAGTTTCGATGTCTTTGCCAAACAGCGCACATAACACCAGAAATGGGTCTTTGAAACCCAAAATTGGCCGAATTTGTTTAAGCAGGTCTTTGCTGTACATTCTCTCTCTAGAACAACGCATATATTTGTGTGTTATTGGTAATGAGTGATGAAATTACTTATTTTTGTATTCAAATTCTTCTATTTTTTCGTCTTCATGGTCTAGATGATCATTTAAAAATATCAATTGCTCATTTGACAAGACAGAGCGTTCGGAGCAGAGTTTCACAAGTTCGAGGAGCAACTCTTTGAATATCGCAACCGCTTGTTGTTTTTTTGACGGGTCCGCAATATTAGCCAATTCTTTGCAAAATTGGTCCCAGAACTGAGAAAGCTCGTCAAAATCTAGCAAAATTTTCCCTTAAAGCAGCAGCTTCAAATGATTCAATTACTGTCAAATTGTGTATTCCCTGTGAGTTGCAGCTGATAAAGCAGAAATTTCATGGTGTAGTCATTGTAATTATATATAAAGCGGCGAACGAAAACCTTTCCGAACTTCACAAACACCTTCACATACCCTAGTGCATCGTCATAGAGCTCTTCTTTGATCACCTGATCACAACTATTAGGGTTATTGCGAGAGTTGTCCATTGTTACTTACTCTTTGAATAGTTTGATAACTTCAAGTAAAAACGTTTCGTAAAGCTCCTGTGAGCATTCTGCGCCCAGTTGGACGTGTTCAAAAATATTTTCAAGGGTTTCAGCTGATTTCATATTCAGCTCGGCAGATTCAAGCCCCTCGAAACAAAGTTTAATCATTGAGTGGTTTGCGATTTTGACTAAGATCTTGGGGTCCTTGCTGAATTTGACCCAATACCCCATGCATGAAAGAGCCTGTTTATTAGTACACGCTTTAAACAAACTGCGTCAACTACAAAAACATACTTCATATCTCATGGTCTCACTGAGATTGCTTCTGTGTGCTCCAAAAGTATCAAGAATCAGGAGAACATCAGGTTCCATATGCTCTCTTAAATGCTTTATATATCGTTCTCGATTGTAGTCGTCAATAACAACATGCTCATTTGTTGCTTCCTCGGGAAACAGCTAGAAAGCGAAGGATGCTTGAAAAAATGATTGAAATGCAGGTACTTTAAGAATGCGAAGGATGATTAGGTCTCCATCTTTGTCGTTAGCGAAGTTCTTTTTTAAGAAATCAGTCATTGACCCCCAGCTTTCAAACAACCGCATGTAAAGATAAATAAGGCCGAGTGCTAGCTGAGTAAATATTGCGGTGTTTTTCCTCTCTGCTGCATTTTTGAGATGAGCTAAAAACAGAATAAGTGATTTCTCAGAATGCTAGAGTTACTGATGAGTAAGTTCGCCTGGTTTGCATAGTCCTGCTGAGGGAGTTGCGCGAAATCGTATTCAAGCTTATGCTTCAAAGTCCTTGACACCTGCAGCATTACATAATCCTCAATATTTTTGCTCATTAGAATTTCTTGTGAAATAGCCCAAGCATCGCGGGATTTTTCAAATGCCTTCAGGAAGGTATCTAAGATTTTGACTTCTTCGCCACTTTTTGCAACTTTGAACTTTTGAAACGCCTCTAGTACAGCTTGTGCAGTGTATTTTTGTTGTTCCATTGAATTTCGAATGGTTTTATGTTGAGCACCAAAAGATTGATTTTCAGCGAAATATAAATTATCTCCTTATGATTCAAAATTTCAAAGAGGGATTTTTTGAATTAAAATAGGAAAAAGCAATCAAAAGGGGAGTTCGCCTTTGAATATGAGTGTTGAGGCTGTGTGTTGTTGGCATTTCCACTCGAGAAAGTCCTTTGTGTTATTCCTTTATGAGAAAAATTTCTTTGAGTCAAAGATAGGGGTTTAGTCTCTTAAAGTCTTAAGTTGTAGCCACTTTTTGCGACAGATAGAGATGATTAACCTGCTGATAAGAATATCTTGCGATTGTAGCGCAGCTGGCAGCGCGTGAGTCTCATAATCTCAAGGTCGTGAGTTCGATCCTCACCAGTCGCAAAATTTTTTTGGTATTTGACAGAAAAATTTTTCATTTCTTATTTAAGAAATCAGCAAGTTTGACTTATGAATAGAGTCAACCCACTGGGAATTGAACAAAAGGAGTAACTGAGAGCTCAAATTTCTTAATGTTCTAAGCTAGGTGAACTTCTATTGTTTTTCAAATTTTAACACGGTTACAGAATTACTTTTCCTTTGAATGCATCGTTTTTCAAACGAGTAATAACTGCATGAAAAATATTACTTTGTGCTATCAACCAAGTATATTGCAAGCAAGCAGTTCAGGAATATATATTAAGCTTATATCCAAAACCTCTCTAAACATTATTCTGGAGCCTGTAGTGGTTGTAAACTTTGTTTCCTTCGATAACTGTCTTCATACCGTCGATTCTCTCAACTGGAAGTTTCATATTGACTTTATCGTTGACAACAAGAAGTGGGTTGAGGTTCTTCATAACATCATCATTGAGCGAAATACCGTCCAAATATTGTTTAAGCATCGATTTGAACAGAGCATTATCTCGCTCAAGCTGCTCCTTCTGCTTCTGAATAGCGATTTTGTCTAAATGAACTTTATTATAGCGCTTGTAGAAGTTATCCAAATAGCTATATTCATCATATTGTTCAGCGGTGATTTCTAAATTCATAATTTTTATTAACATAATCCTCGAATATCAATCAAATTACCTTTAAATGCGAGTCTCAAGTCCTCAGGAATTTCACTGTCTTCCACTGTGCTTTCGTAGAATGGAATAACCTTTTCTTTTTCAGTTTCAAGACGTCTGCATAACTCAGCTGTCTTCAAAATTCTCTCGCCCAGCTCGACCCACTCTTTCAGTTTCAAAACAGCATTTCTACTATTCGTTGCCAATTCAGCGAGACGTTTATACTGCACAAAGAAACGAACAATAAGCCTTGAGGAAAGTTGGTGAATCTTACTTCATCATCTCTGAATTTGAGCATTTTGGCTTTCAACTCCTGGTAGTTTTTGAGAATATTTTCCTTTTCTTTCTTCAAATCTTGGTTTCTTTTGCTGCATTCAATGCTGTGCTGAGTGATTTTGAGTTTCATATGCTTGATTTTTCCGTTCAGTCGCTCAATTGATTTTGATATCTTATCGATTTCGGCTGTTTTCTTTTTATTCTCTTTGAACATTTCTCCGTGCTCTTTCGTCCTTAAATCCAACATCAAGCACTCATTATAACCAGTCAACTTACTTCGAGTAGGTGTCGTTAATATATTTCTGATGTAACGCGTCCAAATCGTTATTCAGCTTTCTCTGTCTACCATCCAGTATCATTTTCATGTGATTCAACTCATCGAGGTTTTGGTTAGTAGTTTGCTCTCGGAAACTATTTTATAAAACCATCAGACCATATACTTATATGTATAAAGACCTTTGGTGAGCTTCCATCGCAAGTTTTGCTTTCAGTTTCTCATCTTCTTTGACTGTCGCGATCATGTTTTCGAGTTCTTTTCTTTGTCTTTCATGAATCTCCTCGATTTCTTTTCTTTCCTACAAAAAAACTGTTTCCTACTGACCACAATCAAATCAAAGCTACTCTGTCAAACTCTTCTTCAATGATGCGAGCGTCCCTTTCAAACTCAGTATTCATGGCACCAAGGCGACTATCTTGAAGAGCCAATAGCTGATCTATATGGATCAAATGATTTCTAAGAGCGACTTGGTATTGATCCTCTGCCTCGTCTAGGTTTTTATCAAGCATCTGCAAGAAGGCTTCCTTTGAATCCAGTTCTCTCTGGTTGTTTTGAGAATAAATTTCGATCTCATTCTTTAATTGTTCTGTCTTTGCAATTCTCATTATATTTCTCCAGTTAGTGATCAGCTTCTTCCTGTTATAATTCACGATTTTGGCCTCTTCATTGATTGCGTTCTATGAAAACAGTCGTTTAGGTGGGTTTGCTAGTGGTTGAAGGTACTTTGAGTGCGTCTCTTTTGATTTTGGCGAGCTTCTTCTCTTGATCGTACTCGTCCTGGGTTTTGTTCTGTTGCCTCACTCGCAAGTTGCGGATGGCTTCAGCAGCAGCCTATTTAGAGTGAGAAAGCTTGTGGTTAGAGTGGTTACTTTTGTGGAGCGCCCTTTGAGCGTTTTACCTAACAGTGCCATTCTTAAAAATATTTTATTTTAGTTTGAAGTTACAAAGTCATTAATTCGATTTACTGACAAAGGCAACGTAAAATGAGAATTGTTTTGTAATAGCGTGATTCGGTTCGGAGAACTGTGATTTTTCGAATAGGTTTAGAACATCACATTACTTAATTTATTTGAAATTTGTAAATTTTGGCATTAGAAAGCCCATAAATGTTTGGTCGTCAATTTCAACTCACTATTAAATTTGAAAAAAATCAATGGCAACTAGCTTAATTGGAACTCAGGAAATATGAATACTTTGAATCATCATCTTGGAAATAGGCAGCAGATTTTTCTGTGTAATAATGAAGCGAAGAACAATTTCAAAACTGTATTTCGGTCTCGGTCGGTATTCGATAATTACTGCCTCGGTTTGAACCGTCAGCATTAATTAATTGAAAGTTGGAATATGGATTGAGGCTCGAGCAAAGTGCATAGACACATACATCATTATTTTTCTAATTTTTAAATTCTACTGAACGAGCATTCAGTTGTGATATCTCTCTTTGGCAAATGAAAAAATTGTGAATTCATTTTTGTTTGATAGGTCTTCAGAATAATTGCAGATTGCCCACATCCATGGAGACATACCCTTTCACACATCTATTTTTCAACATTATTAATAGAGCAACGTTGAATATTTTATGAATGTAGAGGAATAAGTTCAGTGATTAATTCAACGATCATTACCAACAATATTGATTAATCAAACGAATATCCGATGCTGTTCGTCACATACTTATATATAGTTTGTATTATTGGACGAACTATTGGTTTGAATTCTTATTATAACAGTAGCAAATCACAAGTTTAAATGAATTTATCGAATTTTTTTTTTTTAGTCATTCGCTTGTCTTCGTACAAACTTGACTTGTTAGACGTCCGATATTCTTCTAATAAATTAATATTAACTTAACTTCCACCCATTATATGTTTACAATTCAGAATGATCTTCCCTGTTCCTAGGTCGAGATATTGAGTATTTCCGTCTATCGTGACAGCCTTCATTTCTTCAGTGTTAGGGTCGAATTCTAAATGGTCAACGGGTTCTCCATTCACAATTAATATAATAAAATATTTAATTGTCATTACTAGTTCCATCATATGTCCTTATCAAGTGGGGTTCGCGTTTATCGTAAATTTCGATGTGAGTCTCTGGTCCAGCTGTAGCCAGAATATCATCATCCTGCCAAAGGACATTTAATGGCCCTATGGATGCCAGCCAAACAAAATATCAGAAGTACGTCATCAAACTTCTTACCAAACTTGCCCTCATGGTTAATTTTATGAATCAACTCATGTTTCTCAGCGTCCACTAAATTTAATCCATAGTCGTCTGTCGCCTCTGCAACCACCGGTTGTTTAGCCATAGCATCGAGATCAATGAGCGGCTTTCGCAGACCAGCCGTATAATCCATCGGCCTGAAAAGGTCCTCAGGCTTTGCGAAGTCTTTTGTTTGTGGAACCTTTGTGTTGGCGGCTATTCCAAGATCTTCACTCGCATTATGAGTTACGGGGAATGAGGGAACAGTTACATGTTGAATACTTCACTTGCGCAGCGTGCAAAGGATCGTACTGATCTTCATTCTGTATTATTCTTCTTCTTGGAGAATGCATCATATTGAGAGACTGAGGGATGTAATTCTAAAGGGAAAGGTGATGAGTAAGGAGGAAAAGTGCTCAAGCATCTTTCACCTTAGGTAACAGAGATTTTTTAGATGGATAATTATTGCAGAATATTGATATTTTTTGAGTTTATCCGAATATCTAAAAAATTAATCGTTACTGATTTTCTGCCAACCAAGATTAATTCTTGAAACTCATATTTTAGAAAGTTCTAAGCATGTCGTTTTTAATGAAAAATATAAACGCAAGTTTCTTGATCGGCGAGATGCAAGCGGTGGAAATATAGGGAATTGGCATCCTTATCGATAAGCTGAGGACAAGAAAAAAGGAGAAAAGAAAAAATTCAGTAATTATTTCGAGAAAGACTTGCCAGTAAGTGAAATCTCATATAACTCTCAAAATTTAATGAGATTACTGAATCAGCACTTAAATGAGAAGAAATTTAGTAAGACTGTCAAACGAGTCATAAGCTGCATCTATCATCGAACCGAACCGATTCAAAATGAGCTTAATAGTTGTTATTATTTCAGTGCTGGCTTGGTATATGATAAAAATTAATTTCTGCTGTAGATTCTGTTTAAAACTAATAATAGCTAAAATTTCAATGATTTGGAAGAAAAAAGTAGAGCAATAACCCCATTAAGAGTCAGCTTACACAGTCATTCATCTGCGTAAGAAGCAATGATAGACCGATTGGTCTGAGTCACATTATCGTTTAAGTTATTTCCGATATAAATGGCACTATACTTTTGAAAAATGAATATGCTCTAATGGCAAATCGTGGACATTCAAATATTTGTAGCAAAGAGCGACTGATGTGTAAAGAATAAAGAAGATTTTAGTCGAATTGAAGATTTATTTATTTGATACCATGTGTCTTCAATGCGAAGAGTTAAAACAATATGAAAGAGTTGCCAATACAATAAATTGATTTCGATGTGTGAATGAAGCTTAGAAATATGCAGATTCTAGCACTAGTCCACCATCCTTAACTTTATACGCTTGTAAAATCTTTGTGCCCCAGAAAATTTACTTGGAGGTCAATCCACCGATAAGACCTATTTCATTATTGTTAGAATATGAAAAGGAAAGATTCTAAGTTACCTTCAGCACTGTTGAGCAGGTTAATTGGGTTGTTACCATCAGTCATAATGTAACCACTCAATCCCAATCCCTTAAGAAGCTCAGCTTGGAGCTCTGGACCAGCATTGGCCATAGCAACGATAGTTTCCTTTCCAATAGCGCTAACCAATTCCTCGAACTTCTTAGATTCGATTTCAGCCATTTGTTTAGCTTGGTCGATTTCAATAGTGATCAATTCAGTTTCCTTGTGAAGCTCAGCCTCTTGGATGCTGGTCTTCTTGTTCAACTTAGCTTCTTCGAGGATCTTTCTAGCCAGGGCTCTCTTTTCAGCCATCTTGACCTCATTGGTTGCTAAAAAGTTTTAAATTAAGATAATCATACTAAATTATTATAATTTACATTCAATTTCCTCAGCTTTTGCTCTAGCTCTGGCCTCGGCTTTAGCTTGACCTTGGTTCTTGATACTCTGGCACTCGGCTTGAACTTGAAGCAACTTCTGCTTTGCCTCTTCAGCTCTAGAGTCGGCCTCGATCTTCAACTTGAGGAGTTGACCCTTGGCTTGTTGCTCGAACTTATCAGCTTGGTATTTAGCGTTTTGTTCAAGGCTTGAAGTGCTGATTTCAATAGCCAAAGTGACGGATTTCTGAAGACTGAGCTTGGTCTTTTCATCAAC
>ENA-UOTX01001661-UOTX01001661.1-compost-metagenome-genome-assembly--contig:-NODE-1661-length-14679-cov-6.661622_pt1 | contig 14679 bp, 9 predicted proteins | sample MGYA00238143_ERZ746982 | MGnify/ENA primary metagenome ERZ746982 (study PRJEB28758, sample SAMN06268862) | compost metagenome | isolation source: single cell | place: USA: California, Emeryville, Joint... | reverse complement strand
GGGCAGACGTTTGTAGAAACGGATAAAATGGGATTGGCCACGACTGTTTGGTATCTGGTTGCCCGAAAGAAGAAGTAGTGAATTAGATACGCAAGGGCAAATTAGTTTAGGGTCATTATGCTCAATCAGAGTAAGAGCGTTTAGATATTTGACGTTACTTACCTTAGTTTTTAACTACATATTGATATGGCCCATGTTCAGAAACTCATTTAATGCTGGCCTTATAAAGAAGAGTTCGGTATTTGAAAGTAAACACTTCTTGAGCATTAAGAATACAAAAGCTAATTTGTAAACCCTTAATAAGTATTAATGATGAAGAGCGACCTTCATCCCATTCGTAGCGCCCGATTAGCCGAATAGTACTCTCTCACAGAAGAAGGGTAGTCATAACCACTGTGATGTGATTTATTAGCCCGGGCTTTTCATTTGAGCTTTTTTGTGCATTTTACAATTAATGTAGGCAAGCACACATTCAAATTGCATTCAATAAATAGCAACCAATTTCATAATGAACTCTGAGAAACAATACCGATTGATTGCCTCAGATGTTTGAGGTCGTAGTTTCGAATTTCCTCTCCGTTCAGCAACGTCATAGAACCGTTCAATCAATTGCATGCAGGTGGTTTTCCCATAGCCGCTTTCACCAACTAGAGCGATTTTCTGTCGCGGTTTTGCTATAAAGCTGACTCCGTTCAAAATTTGTTGAGCCTTCTTTGTAGGATAAGCGAATTCAATGTTCCGAAACTCGATCTCTCCTTTGATCTCTGGAGTCTCACCAGACTTGTCCTCGATGTCGATCTTCGATTTCCGATCGATGACTTGAAAGACTCTCGCTCCTGCTTCTTTTGCTAAAGCAACAGATTGTAAAGGCGTGTCAGTCTATAATAAAATAGTATGCTGCATACCATGAATTAATGAGTAATTCTCACATGTAATAGAAATTTGCAGCCAGCTTCATAATTTGATTCCAATTAATGCACGAAATCAGAGAGGGGAAAAAAGTATTGGTCACCTCGCTTACAAATTCATTAAGTTTCTTCGCATTGATGAGATTTCCAAGAGCAGTAACAAGAAAAGGCAGTCATCTCATTCTAGAAAAAAAGAGTTCGCAGGTATATCAACCCTTCTAACCCATTTTCCCTCTCATTACTGTCATGGATCTGACCTTAAAAAATTCCTTTTTATTTGATGGTGCATAAACACAATAGATATTGAAAGAGAGCAATAAAATTTATCAAATTGAGTTTTACTGTGAAAAGTGCATGAGTCCCTATTAGATAATCTTCCAATAAAGTTTCATGATGCATACTGATGATTCCAAAATGGATTTAACACCCCAGAGAAGCACGCACGGGGGCATCCGCCGCACTCAATCTGCTTCTCGGATGACTCGTACTCAATCCTCTTTCGGAATGAATGCGACCTTTCCAGATAAATTCAGAACAAACATTCTTAGCCACAGCAGACCCTACAACCGAGCAACAGAAGCCCAGAATAAAGAGCTTGCGCGTATGAGAATTCATTTCTATGCCCAGATACTAATTAATGGCCACTCAGGATTTGAAAGCATGCTGCAATGCCGAGTAACAACAAAAGGAGAGCGAACCTATTCATTGATTTACGAAAAAGTACATACTCTTTCGAAAATCGGTCTCAAACTCTTTTTGCATCCATACAGAAATCACAAAATGCAATCAAATACACTGAAAGCAGTAAGAATAATAATAACGCAGTTCCGATACACAAAGGGACGCTATCTGTACTACTAAACATCAGAAAAAAAGACCAAGGGATCACTATTTCTCATTTTAAGGACAAGGTCTCATCGAAATCGAAATTCAAAATAAAATGGAAAACAATTCAATGGCTCATCGAAAACAAAAAAGGTACAGCACATGTATCGAAAGTTTCTCTCATCCATGTATTTAGAGGCGATAGACACATTGAGCTCACAGTATCAGGTGATTCTAAAAGTTTTCAGAAATAAAGGAGCCTCGCATGGACTAAACCGAGAACAATTTGGGGATTTATTGACTTATATTGGACTTGGTGCCGAGAAGGGGTTAGGAGACAGGCTTTTCTTGTAAGAAATCACGCGAAAAATATTAATTTCATTCTGCTAAGCATTTTTGACGATGATGGAAATGGTACAATCGACTATCGAGAGCTGATAATGGGGCTGGAAACTTTTAAAGCAAGCTCTTTCGAAGAAAAATTAGAGGGTAATCAAAGAAATTCTAAAGAGCAGTTTCATTAACTACTACTTCTTGGCTTTTCCCAGTATTTTTTCACCTCAGCGACATCGACGGATCAGGTTTTATCACCAAGAGAGAGTTATATAATGTTCTCAAAAGAAATTGCATTACTGAAGATGAGAAGACCAAATTAAAGCGGACAAGTGCATAAACACTCCCATAGCAATCATTCTAACCATAATTAGTTCATAAAATTTTCCTTGAAGCAGACAAGAACCAAAACGGAAAGGTTGATAAAAGAGAACTGTTTGAATATGCCAGAAGAAGCGTGCAATTACAAACGATCGTTGAAGATAATATCAGGTCGATTCGAAGAATCGACAAGCTGATAGAAAACGATTTAGAAGAGCCCTTCCAAAGCTGGGCTCCACTCACTAGCGGTACCATGTAAGAACGATTCATTTCCGTTCAAAGTCGAATGATATGATTTATAGCGGGAATTGGAGAGAGGGAATTCATTATCCTCTGATAAGGAAGTTTGTGCATGTTATTAGACAGCAAGAAGAGGTATTCACGAGAAATAATTTCAAATATCAAGTTCAATTTTTGTAATATTAGCTCAAGTATGACCAGCGACGTCATAAGCAAGAGTTTACGGATAAAATTAAAAAGTTCAAAGCCATGGCGGGACAAGAATACGACAGCGGAAGCGACAATGAAGGTCAGTAGTGCGAATAATTAGAGCTTTTCTGAATAATTTTCTGTAAATGATCTCATGAAATTTAATTCAAAACAGTTTTTTTCATTTATGTTAGATAGACCTGTTAGTTTATGTTAGATGGATCCTTTGGTCCTTTGGTTCGTGTGAAAGTCTGTTATACTCTCAAAGGAGTTGATTTGAAAACATTTTCAAACAGAATTGAAGATTTAACTAACTTTAAAGCGCATTGAAAGTGAATAATTCGATATTGCCTGGATCAAGTTAAATTATTCTTTGAAACGTACTGATCGAGAGTTATGATTCAAACTGAGTTTCGAATGAAACGGCCGCTCTCTGAAATTAATCAGAAAAGGCCAGTATTTTGTTCGATTGATACCTGCATTAATCAAAAATTTACCGCCGGCATACATATCAAAAAAGCATCTCATGCTTTTCTCTCTTAACTGAAAGACCTTCCAATACCCTACTGCTTGTGTTGAGAAGCCCATTGTATTTGATTTCGAACTTTTTGCAACCTTCTCAATTTATAACGGTGTCTCTATTCATAAAGATTCTAGACACTTTGAGGCAATTTCTTCTGAAAACTGTCTATAAGCTCTGCATTTCCACCTTGAGCCCGCCGCATAAGGTCCCTAACCCGATTAATTCATCAACTTTCAATGTTAATCACGATTCTGATTGATATTCAAATGAAATAAAACATTTTACTACGCCTCCTTCGAACCTACACTATAGAAGCTACAGAAGGGACTTGAAGAGATAGCTTTAAGCTTGAGTTATCTGAATATTTAAGTCTATTCACCTATTTTAGTATTTCTCGAAGGTTAATTACTGTCACGATCGCTTATTCTAAAGCAAAAAATCAGTTATCGTCCTAATAGCATCAGTACCTCACGAGAACTGTCCCATGAGTGGCTTTTGACTGAATCTTATTTTGGATATCAGTTTCAAGGACCCTTAATTGGCCGGATCTTTTATTACCATTTTTTATTTAGTTCCAAGAGAACTACGTGTCCTTAAAACTGGTAGAAATTTTTTTACCAGCATTAAGGAGTTCCAGAAAACGGATCTCTTCGTGAAAGCGGCTTCACCAGAGCAACATTACGATTGCCTTTGCAAGATTCTCAATTCGGTTTGGGAGTCACAGCCGTGTGCTCGTAGAAACAAATTTCCAGTCGATTCCATTTCTGATTTTCCATTCTTCTTAATTAAATATCCTTACCGCTGTCAGAATGCACATCCACCTTCCTCTGGAGAGGTTAGCTGCCTCGCGACGAAGTAGATTCTATCTTTTGTGAGATTTCTGAAGAACTGCTGTTTTGTATTTCGAATTCGAAGCGCACTGACCAAATTTTCGAATGATTAATAATCACCATCAATTGAGATCATCGCTGCTATTTAAACTGACTCCTTCATAAAATCATATAATTCAAACTATTTAAGAGAACAAGCAAAATTTCCTTAGCACAAATGGTCGACGCCACTGAAAAGAAGTCTGTTTACGATCAACTCGGCGGTGAAGCTGCCGTTGATATTGCTGTTGACAAGTTCTACGAGAAGGTCTTGGCTGACCCTCTGGTCAACGGATTTTTCAAGGATACCGATATGAAGAAGCAAGCAGCCCATCAAAAGGCTTTCTTGACTGTAAACACTCCCTTCAAAAGCTTTTCCTTAACAAAATCGTATAGGTTGCATTCGGTGGTCCAAACAAGTACTCTGGAAGATCATTGAGAGAATCTCACAAGAAATTCGATCTTAAGGATGAGCATTTCGATGCCATCATCAAGCACCTCGGTGACACTCTCAGAGAACTTGGTGTCTCTGAAGATTTGATTAAGGAAGTCGCAAAGATTGCCGAAACCACAAGAGCTGATATCCTTAATAAATAAAATTAATATAAAGAGAAATATACCTTTTATTTCGATTAGGGAGTTCATACCAGATAGTGAACTTCTTACTAAGGTTCATATTTGTTAAAATTCTTTCGTTTGCTCAAAACCTTGCCTATAGAATGATTTAACGAACCTTAAATCCCTAAATCATAAATAAAAGCAACTTGGTTTATTAATGCTACTTTAATAAAGGGTGTCACACGGGAAATGGGAAATAGAGGTATTAAGAGTGCCAATTCAAGTTCCCAGCTATAATTCTATAGATAAATCTCAAAAAAATTATTTTGCTAAAAGATATCTTCCTCAGAATTAAACCAATATTCAGAGATTTTCAAGCTTTTGATCCCAGCACATTAAAACTAAAACTGCCAGCAGAGTTTTGTTGAATATATGAGATATTTACCAACTGAGAGCTGATATACAAGGTATAATTTGCCGGAAATCTAAGGCTTGAAAACTAATCGATTTTAACGACTCTTGAATGAAATTCACGTTACTTAATTAAGAGATATTACGAATTATCTTGATCTAACAGCAAGATTTTATTCACTATAATGGTAATGCTGCTCCAGCCTTCTCGAGTCTTAACTTTACGTAGTCAAAGTTACCGTACGACTTCTCCACTGGAGACAATACTCTGATGGTCCATGCAGAGGAAGGAAACATCGAAGAAGTTCAGAAAATCTTATCACAGAGAAAAGATATCAACGTCAATGCAGTCAACAAAAACGGGTACACAGCTCTCGCATTAGCAACAAAATCAGGCAGATATAACGTCGTTGGGAAGCTCTTGGTCGCCGGTGCAGACCCTAACATATGCAATCATGTAATATTGTTAAATTTTTCTCACATCACAGAGTTATAGAGCCGCCAAGGACCACTTTTCCTTGCAGCTTGGCACAATTATGAGAATATCGTAAGACTGCTAATTGAAAACGGTGCGGATGTTAACGCAACGGACCATGTAATTGATTTTCACTACATCTCATCTCATATCGTTTCACAATATAGAGAGGTTGGACATCACTTATGGTGGCAGTGTATCACGCTCATATAGCTACAGTTAAATTGCTTCTGGAGTACGGCGCAGATGTTTTTATCCAAGACTGCTTTGGCAAACGAGCAATTCATCGCGCAAAGGACGAGACGATTTTAAAATTGTTGCAGAAAGCTGAAGGAACCGCACCTGAATCTCCGAAGCGGAGCAGTCCAGGCAGGAGTCCGGGCAGGAGATCGGGTCATAGCTCGTTTATTTCACCGAAATCCGTTGACAGTCGATATCCAAGAGCGCTTAGCTCTGCAAAGAGAACCGGTCGTTCTCAAGAGAGCAAAAGACCAACATCGGCCCAGCGACAGCTGTCAGCGTCTCGTTCATCAATCAAGTCAGAAACCAAAAGAAGCGCTTTGAACAAGTCAACGAGCACCCCATCGAAGCACTTCAAACAACAGATCAAATCGCCTGGAAAAGGCGTTGGAAGTCCTAACCGCACGTTTAGGACGACGAATACAAGTTTTCAATACTTCTCACAAGATGCAGCATCACCAGGCTTCAAAAGACTGCATTTCAAGGAAGAGCTCTCAAGAGCGATCACTCAGCAAGTGGGCTATTACGTCCAAAAAGCGCAGACTTTACTCCTCCAGGTGTTGAGCTATGAAATCCCTACCTGTGTCCAAGGGCAGCAAAAGTCAATTCGCGATGAACTTGAACAAATGATCAATCTTCGCCTTGGAAGCATTGTGAAGAGTCTCAGCACTCATTTCAACGTCAAAATGAAATTTTGCTTGAATAAAGCTGGGTATGACACCAACTCACCGGAGCTGAGACAGTTCTTTGAGAACGAGGACGTATATAGACTGGAAGTCGCGCCAACGACGATTCAAACTGACATTCGCTCGACTCGGCGACAGGAAGATGAGAACCAAAATCTTGAAAAGCTTAAGAGGGAAATCGTGCGAATGGATAACGAGATGAAAACTACTAAAATCCCTTTGCCGATGAACGATCAGCAGCTTCCTTCCAAAGACCAAAACGAGCACGCTTTCGGATCTTTTGGGAATCGTTGGGAGGTGCATAATCAGATCGAACAACAATTCAACCAGGAAACATACGCAAATACTCAGTTTTTAATCGACTACTCGACCGATAAGGTGCGATCAGCTGCCAGAGAAGAGAAGAATATATTGCTGAAAAAGCTGAAAGATGAGCTGAACTCAGCGATTGAACATATTGAAGACCGAGTCCGAACCAAGCTGGAGCAAATGATCGACGAGAAGGTGAATATGATCGCAGAAAGCCTCGGTCAAAACAAACGCCATCGGGCTGCTTCACCCTTCAAAAAGAGCGAAAACCGAAGTTATAGCATCACGCATGAGAGAGAAAACATCGAGAGCCCTCAGCGATTCGAACCAGACACTCAGAACCTCTCGGTAAGCCAGTCGCAGAAAATTTTAAGGGGAAGCCCGAGGAGGTTGTCGCCTACAAAAGCGAAACTGATGACTGATTTGGACGAAGTTCGCACTGGCGGAGTCGATCCGAGACAAGTTGACGTTGTGCATGGAAATTTCGAGCCGAGACCAAGCTATAGACAGGAAGAGAGCTACTCGGCGAGGGGAGGAAGAAACAGAATCCAAGGACTAAAAGATGATTTTAATGCAGACTTCGGAGGTTCACCCGACAAAGGAGCGACTTATGGTAATATTATGCTAAATACATTCGTTTTAATAAAGTGTAGGGTTCAATCGCACAGCTCCTGCATTTACGAGTTCACCTGGGTACGAGACGACGTTCCGAGGTCCTTCTCAGCGAGGTAAGCTTTGACTTGGGTTGATGCTGACTATAAATGGTATTATAATAGAAGAGGCTTCAAGAAGGCAAAACTACGGCCCTGTGACTGCCACTACGACGGATACACAGCGATTTGATAAAGACTTGGATATGAAACCTGAGAGAATCAAAGGGCCGCAGGAACAAAAGAGAGATAGTCATTCATCAGTAAACCTGAGCGAAGCGGACAGAGAAGCTATTGAGGAGAGAAAGAGATATTACAGAGAAAAACTAAAGGCCGAGTCAGCACAGTCGATTAAATCTTCTTATGAATAAAAAGTTAATGTCTTTTTAAGAGGTAACAAATAATGTAAAGCTATGAACACATTTCCATACTTACAAAGGCACATTAACGTTCATATTAAGCTGCAATCAATAATCTTATAAATTCAATTCCATACATTCTTCGTTAAAGCTACGTGATTTTTGAAAAACACAGGAAATTTTTATAAAAATATATATCCTAACGGTCTACATTGCGAGTATAGACGGTTATTCTTACGGCAGTTCTTTGATGACCCATTCAGGTAGACATGTAGATTGACATGGAATAAAGATATTTATTGATTTATCTTATAAGATGAGTTTCCCGAACTTAACCAACAGTTAATTAATCAAATAAAATTTCACAAATGAATCAAGAGAACAACTTTTCCCTTTCTGAAAAAGGCCCGACATTCGGTCCAAAGATCAACGGCGTCGTAATCAACGGAGCTCTCGACAAAGATGTGTATGTCAGACTCGGTTTCTTGCGTTTAAATAAAAACGAAGCTTACCTCAAAAATCCTAATCGTTCGCTCGCAACCACCATTCTCGATAAAATCTTTGCTCCGAAACCGTACGAAGCCTCCAAAGCCCAGAAAAAGAAACGCTACATTCAACACGCTGTCCAAGAAAACCCAATGGCAGCTAATTACGAGAGCAATAATTACTATTCAACTTCGAAGCAGTCTTTCGATGGAAATCCAATCTACCAGCGAGAATACTATGAGCAACCAGACTATTACAACTACGATCGAGCATATACGCCGAATAGAGAGGATTCTCAAGAAATAGCGTACCAAAAGATTTCCCCTTACAAGTCCTCGCCAGAGGAAAGAGTTCCTTCGAAAAAAGTAGAATTCGACAGCAGTAGCGCCAAAAAAACCGCAGCAAAAGCTGAACACAGAGAGAGACCTCCTTTCACTACCTCGACAAGCCAACAGGGTCAACGAGGCAGAGTCAGCGCTGGTGCTAAGTAGAGAGAAATAGGCTTTCAATGGTGTTTCTGTTGTGTTTTTGTGCGTTTTTCCTCGTAAAGATTAGATATATGGATAAGGGTGTTATGTGAGCAAAATTTAAATACTCGTTCGGCTAAATCGGCCGAATGACTTCTAAAGTGTTCAAAATATTTAGAAAGAACGTGGCCAATTATTCAATCAATTTGATTAAGATTTTTTATGAATTAAATGCTAATATTATTATCAGTAATAGAATAAATTAAGCTAGTTTGCTGTATCATCTTAGAAATCATGGAAATTGAAAGCGATGACATGATATCTTCATTGGAGAAGATACCGAAAAAGCTAGTGGCAAAGAAAGGAACCAGTGAGCCTTCAGCCAATTCTCATAGTGTTGAAAGTAAGAAATGAAATGATGTTGGTTGCAAATTTAACCATTGCTAGCCGGAATGAGTGATAGTAAGGCATTAGACCAGTTCTGTACAGATCTCGAGTCGGCCTCGACGTTAGAAGATCAGATTCGATTGGTTACAGTGCTGAACAAAACTTCACAGGATCTTGTTGATCGGTGAGTTCTCGCTGAAATTTTCATAAGTATGATCGGCGATCTTTGATAGGTTCACGGAAGGCAAAGGAATAGAATTAATTATGGATTTGCTTACGAAAGCAAGCAGCCAGGCACAAGAGAAATCCGAGCTAATAGAGAAGATTTTCTCTTTTTTCAGTAAAATCACAATGGATGTGGATACCCTCAATCGAACTCAGGCAATCTCATAATTATATTCCCTGTGAGATAATAGCGACGATTTAGATCAGTAAGTGCGTGGAAAATGTTCAGAAGTGCTTAGATATGCCTGAAGCTTTGTGTGGGAGCGCTTCTAGACTCTTAGCTAAATGGGAAAAGATTACTGAAGACTGGACTAAGGAACGACAAAAAAACAACGAAAAGCTTCCCGCTCCCAGAGAGAGACAACCCGATCGTAATCATCACCGAGACCACAACCACCACCGCCACTTTATCAAAAGGACTAATGACCGGAGTCACGATAAATACGGACATTCTAGAGGTTAACTATTGTTTCTCGACAACCTGTTAAGGTATGCCACTAGATCATGAAAGAAGCGGACGAATTTCTGACAGAAGGCGATCTCGAATTGTAAATGCACAGAATTATGGATATTTAAAATTTTTTTATTTAGGTGGATAGTCACGAACGTCGAAGGGAACCTTCTCTTTCGCATCGGGTCAACAGCAGATCAAGATCTCGTTACGACAGAAGTCGCTCCTCAGACCATAGGCACCGAGCCAGTAGTTCAAGGTCTTCAAGCACCAGTGAGTGTTCTAACAAGAAAAATGTGAAGTAAGAAAATTTCTTAATAGTTTAGTTCTTTTTGGATTAATGGCCAATCTCATCTCTCCCTGCTATTCTTGGTGGGAATGCTATGTGCTGAAATTGCTGAAATTGCTGCGATTGCTGCGAAATCATCATCTCTAAGCGAAATCAATAACTAAACCTTAAAATCTCATAACAAAATATTTAAACTGAAAATAATTCTCAGTCACTATCGCCTTGACAGACCAAAATTGTCTCAACACGGAGATTCGAAGCTGATGAATGACAATTAACAAATGATTGGTGGCGATGAAATAAATAATAAAATTAATTCTCTTTCTAGATCAACTTTAACAGAATTCAATGCAATGCAAATTTCAGCAGCTCGGCTTCGATGCTCAGAGGAAGATCCTCATAGCTTTCTAGAGCGATGATAAGATATCAGTCCTTGATGAGAGAGTTTAGTCTTGGAAATAGTAGCTAGCGCTTATATATTGATTAGAGAGTATTATTATTTTGGTTATGACTTTGTATTTTTATCAATGCCTTGGGAATCTCCGTCGGTCTGCAATGAATGGTAGCGATGAGAGTCATTCTGAAAAATACTGACGAGATGCAAAATTCTAAGGACGTCTCCCTCAGCGCGTTGATTTTATCAGCGGATGCAATTATTATTGCAATCTGTAGGAGCAATGCAAATTACCTGAAAAGACAGCAAGGGAGAGAGATGAGATAGCCTCAGAAAAAATGATTAATACATTTAATTTGCTATTTTTCATGTGGTCTAACTAAGTTTACATGATTTGATAGGTGGGTTGAAGAAACACAGCTCTGCGTGACAAAGTTTTTCAAATTTAACGATGAGCCTAGCGCTCCCGGCCTCAGCGAAGAAGAAGTCCAAAAAATCCGGCAGCAAATGCAGAACCTGAACCCGAGCGAGCATCCGATTAACTGCTCGAAGCGATACAAACAAAGAGAAGCGCTGCTGGAGGCCCTAGCAATGAAAATGAAAAAGGAGGCAGCAAAAGAACTCGAAGAGACATTGAAAAAGATGCAGGAAACAGCAGTATGGACACGTCCACGAAGTACATTCTCTCTTTTTTTTTCTCATGTTAGTTAAACATAACAATCACTCTCATCTTCAAAGAAATCAAGGTTAGTCCAGAGAATTTATACGCAAAGAATGTAGGCAAGATGAGTATCGAAGCTGAAAGGCAACATAAGAGAATCGCTTCGAAATTGTCATGCCTATACCTGAAGGAATCTCAAATTCCGAAGCAGCCTTCTTATGAAGGGGTTACTAACTCGTCAGCAGAGTCAGATGACCCGATTCCAGAGATTCCTCTTCGAGGGGTAATTATTTGATGCCCATACCACGGAATTAAGCCTTTGTATGTACGGCTAGATGAACGAAGTGCCAGAGCCAGCCAAGATTAAGGAACGTAAAATGCATATTGAGGAACAAAAACGCGAGAAGATCGAAGAAAAGGTATTGAATGGGGTTGAATTTAAAGAAAGGCAGAAGAATGAAAACCAAAATTTGAAAAGTATTTTGAAGAAGAGTAAGGAAGAACTGAAGCGTATCCGCAGGGAGGAAAAGCAAAAGATGGAGCTCCAAAGGAAAGAGGAGGAGCAGAGGAAAAATGAAGAATTGCTGGCGAATATTATACATGCAGAAGTGCCCAAGGAGCTAAAGGAGGAAGTCATTGTAGCGATGAAGAATGCGAAAAACTCGACTAATATTGTCGAAAATGTAAAATTGCTGTTGGAAGCAGAGAAATTGCAATCTCAGCAACAGTCTGCGCAAACTTCAGAGCTTAATGGGAGGTTCTTTGCTGATAGACGTCAGCAAGATGGTTTGCTTGGTGACCAGTTACAAAAAAGGGTAAAGTTGGGTCCTGAAGCATCCGACCCGATCCAGCCTGGTCCCATTGGTTTTGGGCAGCCTCAGTTCCAGCCTAATATACCATTCCCTGTTCCTTTGATGAATCCCTATTATCAAATGCAGATGGGCTTCCTACATCAGCAAACTGGTATACTAAACCAAGGGCAGAGCAATTTCCATTCTAACTTTTCTGGAAAGAAGCCGTACAAGCCTCAAAAATACAAAACTGCCCCGTGTAAATTATTTCATAGTTCTCAAGGCTGTCAGTACGGGGATGGATGTCATTATATTCATGATCCTAATTATGCAGGCCGTGAAACTCCAAATATGCAGAAACACACAAGGTCCTCAAGTACATCCACTCAACTTCTTAGCAAACCTCCAAGTTTACAAAAGGAGAATAGCCATGAAGCCAACCCAATGAATATTGAAAATGAGAAGAGCACAGTAGTGACTAACGCAGACAAACCAAACGGTAGCAGTAATAATACGACAGCTCCTAACCAAGAAGGCATTTTGAACCCTCAGCCGCAGCCCCTTATCTCCAATCTGAATACTAATTCCCCTCTCCAACAGCCACAAACTTCCGGACCACACACAGCAACCCCTCTTTCAGGCCATCCTCAGCAGCCGAATCATAACAACGTTCCTGCCGAAGATCGATCGAATCATCAACCGAATCAAATGCACAAAGGTCAAGGTGTTTCCAATCAGCCTTATCAAATGCAAGCTCCACCATTTTTTCAACCATCTCAAACTCTTAATGGTCCTCCACTTCCTCACTATTTCTTCAATCCTCTTCACTTTCATCCAAATAGGCCTTTCAACCAGCACAATAGTCCTCATCCATTCCAACAGCCACCTTTTCCATTAAATGGAGGTCCCTTTCCTCATTTCTTACCTGGGCCAACTGAAACTCGAGGCTTTCACAATAATCCTCATAGAGTTTATCCAAAACTCCAAGCGCCAGGTGCCATCCCATTCCCTTCAGCCGACCAATTTAAACACCGCAACTCTGGACATGGCCCTTCAGTGGGAACATTCCATCACTTAGCTTATAAGAATAATGTTAACAATACTAATGAAGAGAAGCAGCCAGAGCATAACCTCAAATAATTCAAAAGTATATTCCATCTAAACACATCAGATTTTATACTCCAAACTACCCAGAATTTATTTCACGGTATACGCTCATATTTGCATAAATAATCACTATTCTTGCACGTAAATCCGGTTTTTCCTTAACCCCACTTATTAGATGAATAACCTTGCTTTTTCACATTATCTCATTAGGTTTCCAAGCCTTTTCCTTAATTATTCACATTCATTCCTTTACAATGAGAAAAAAAGATAAGTTTCAGAATCAGCAGAGGTTTTATTTTAATTTTATTTGGTCTTATCGCACAATATTCCTCCATCCACGAACAGCGTACCAACACACCTAAACTCAAGCAATGTATAACTACTGGCTCAATGAAAAAACTTCGCAGCAGCAAAGCAAACTCGAAAAGCTCAAAAAAGAAGAGGTTGATAAAGCTCCAACAAGGAGAGGTAATTGCCGCAGAGAAATCATTTCGAATTGACTTGAATTCCTTGATTTCAGAAAAACAAGAAAGACTGGTTCATAACTACAAGAAGAGAGTTGAGAATTTCGTCATGCAGGCATGAAATTATGAGCTTATTGAAATAAATAGCATTTGATTTTCCAAATATGATTATAGATGCTAGAAAAACCAATCAAGTACCGCGAGTTCCATGTCCAAGAAACGCATCGATTTAGAGATGAAGATCCAGCGCGGTTCAAAGGAGGTCCGACGATTTTGGTTAAATCATTCAAGACGGAAAAAGACCGTATTAGAGTATGAGATCTACCTTTGATGGCTTGTAACGTTGCTTGTGCAGGAAAGCATCGAGAAAAATAGAGAATATCAAACAGACCACGTGGAGTTCGCAAACCATGAGTTCCGTAAAAGAGACCCTTCGAAGGAAATTCAGCCGCAAATGCATTTTTCAACAAAATCCGGACTCGATCGTATTGCAAGCAAGCTTGGTTCAATGAAAGCATCGGTATGATACAATCTACTTGGGTTTTATCTAAATTTTCGCAGCTGGACACAGATAATAAAAGATTTGATCGAGACGACTCCTTTTTGCTTGAGCTCAGGTATTATTAGCTTGTAGTGGGCTTAGTACTAACTTTATTTGAACATGAATAAAGCAAATCGCCTGTTATGGCCACAAATAGGTACATTGCGAAGCACTTCATGGCTGAACTCCATCAAAAAACGCATTTTAACGCCGCAACGTCTCTTTATTTAGCGCTGCCAGGTAATCTATTGCTTATAGGAGAATAGGGTCCATGTAATCTTGCTTTTTCATAATCAGATGGTCTGGTCGATAATAACTTGCCGTCAAAGAGATACAGGAAAAAGTCTGAGAAAGGACTCCTTCCGATTGAGCGCAAACCGACTGCGAAGACGGGCGGCGATGATGAAAGTCCGGGTGGCTTCAAACTGAGTCTCCCTCCAAAACTGAGAGGCAACGAGCCTTCAAACGCGAAAGATTCAGTTGCGTTTGAAGGAGCGGATCTCGAAGAAACTCAGAAAGT
>ENA-UOTX01001660-UOTX01001660.1-compost-metagenome-genome-assembly--contig:-NODE-1660-length-14688-cov-25.315926_pt1 | contig 14688 bp, 12 predicted proteins | sample MGYA00238143_ERZ746982 | MGnify/ENA primary metagenome ERZ746982 (study PRJEB28758, sample SAMN06268862) | compost metagenome | isolation source: single cell | place: USA: California, Emeryville, Joint... | reverse complement strand
GATACGACTTGAAAGACTCATCTTGAGAAAAGAAGGGCTGAGAGTTGCAAGTATTTGTTTTATTCCATTTATAAATTGTTTAATCAAGCTAATTGCACTTGCTGACAAAACAGGATCACAGGAGAATAAAAAATAAAAAGTATTGATATTGTCCAACTCAAGATTTTATTACGACTCAAAAAAACACATAGGGTTTTTATCCAATCAATAATACTAATAGCACTGAAAGTGGCTCCTTCTGACATACGAAGCCATGGAAACCAGCACCGGACGTGTGCCTTCATTTCATATGATGAATGCTCACAAACTATATCAAACATTTCGCTCAGCCTCAAGTCTATTAGAAAAGCAATCGTAATTTCAACATTTACGCATCGATCATCATTCTTTTTTCAAGGAGCGTCGTCGAAGAATTCTCAAAGCAGTTTTTTCATGCATCAGGAACCCTACCGAACGAGAGAGTACACCAAGCTTGCCCTAAAACATAAATGACGCTGTTGTATTAGATTTTATTGGTATTAGACCTCGATGAGACGCTTATCTATGCTAAACCCGAGGATTTCGAAGGTTCAACTGATAAAATCCCAGTAAATTTTCTCTCCGAATGTACAGATTTACATCGCGTTCAAATCAGATCACATATGAGGATACAACTATTGAATATTATGTGGCTGCGAGGCCGATGCTTAGAGCAGTTATTAAAGATCTGTATCTATACTTTGATCTCGTCATTTTAACACTCGGCGATTCACAGGTTCCTCAATAATTTCCTTTTTCCCTTTGACTAATGCCGCAATTTACAGTACGCAGACACAATTTTGCGGCATTTGAAGATAAAAAAATATTTCTCACAAGTGCTTGATCGGTCGTATTGCTATGATCCCAACCTGGGCAGATTTGTCAAACGCCTTGAGAGCTTAGGGAGGCCCTTGAGCAGAGTTGTGTTCGTTGATGTAAGCAAAAAAGCAATTTCTTATGGCTTGATATAATTACAATAAAGGATCGGGAAGAAAACGTCGAGCTTTATCGCAAAAACAGCATCAAAATTAAACCGTTTTATGGCGATTCTAATGATATTGAGCTGAGAAAATTGAGAAAATTTATGAAGAAGATCAGGTACACGGAAGATGTGAGACCTGTGAATGACAGGTGGGTTAAATTTTTACGCAAGTACTACGTTACAGTGCAAAATGAAGACAAGAAACTGACTCTCTCGTTCCGGATGAGGACAGCAGAAATGAATTTGCCGAAAAAATTTCTTCAATCGCTAAAAATGAATAAGCCGGTACCAGCAGTGAAACAAGTGAGAATTGTTGTGACACCTGTTGATGAAGAAAACCTCGAGACTCTCGAAGCTGACGACGAAAGACCTACTGCGTCGGTTCCAAAACTCATGTATCGCACTAATTTACAAACAATGACGTCTTTTCAACAAATGGGATCATTTCAGCAGATGGGGTCGTTCCAGCAGAGTTCATTTCAGCAGAGTTCTTTTCAGTTGGGTTCCTTCCAACAGAGGTCGTTCTTTTAAAAAAAAGAAAGTAAGATTTCCAGATTTTTCTGCAATGATTTTGAGGGCCATATGTGACTTTGATACAAAAAGATTTTCCTTTCTTTTAAATTTGTATCCGTAGGACTTTTGTACTTTGAACTGTTTTACTTTGTGATCTAAAAGCATTATATAAACTTGTAACATTAGGTTTGTAATAGCAAATACTTGTTGTTTTTGTAGCAAGTAAAGCTCAAAAAAAGATTTTTAGTTCGCTAAGCCATGCATGAAGAATGTTGTAAGGATTTCGGAATACTCAGGTGGGAGGCTTATGTGAATAAGTAGAGAAAAGTTTAAAAGTGAAGGTGTTTCGAAGTATTATCCATTTAATTCCAGCGTAGATTGAAATTATTGGCATCAACTAGAGATATTTGATTATCAAATAGTGGGCCCATTATTTAAGGAGTATTTATATGAAGTGTTTTTCAATGAAACTTAGAGCCTTTTTCAGTTCATTTGTTAGGAATTTGGTAGCATCAAACTCAGATAATTCACATAATCAGTTGGATACTCTATAAATCCATATTTATATATTAAAACTCTCCGTAAATGATTGGAAGAAAAATTTTTGGATATATATTTTCGGTCAATTAAGCCGTGGAAAATATTTTAAGGAGATAAGATCTTCTTCATTTTAGCAGCTCCTCCAGACAGAAAAGATATAGGATTCAATGATATTTTAAACCTAAAACTAACCTTGTCAGTTGCTGTGGAAAAGGAGTGTTTTCATTGACTAAGAAGTTCACTTTTTATTCAATTTTTCGAATTTCTAAAACAGTTTCAACTTTTCTGGAAGAAAATCTGCTAATGAAAGCCTTCAGCGAAAGATAGTTAATCTAGAACGAGTAACTTAAACCAGTTGGCAACACTGCGGGTATGGATTCCTGCTCATCAACAGTTCAAAAATATGATTTGATGGTGAGTGCATCTCATCTGTAGTCCAGAATGCCCCCTGATATTACTCGTAGTGAACCTCAAGAATGTATTTCTTGCTTTCTTCGTTCAATATTTTAATTCATATTCATGTCCATACTCATAGTCATATTCGATCCTAAGCTAGCCTAATATCACTCTTAAGACAATTTAGTGCCAAAAGCATTCAGCTATTTCATCATATAACCAACAAGTATCAGGTGTGTAACAAATATTTGAATGAAATCAATATGATCGGAGTGCGGAAATTTGGTCTTTCAAGTTTGAAAAATGAAAATGATTGAGCTTTAAATCAGCAAGTACCCTCCTGCTTCTCAAAGAGCAAAAATTTGAGTTCCTAATATTCAAGCAAACCTTCGAAATACGAAAGTGGATAGCCCAAAATTTTGATGCAAAATCATGTTCTTGCCTGTACCTACCAGTTGAAGCCGTTATAAGACCGATGAAGTTGTACTGTTTCTATGTAGTCTAGTTAAATATCATCAGGAAATTTCCCAATTCGTAGCGAATAAACTGCGAATCCAGTACGGCAGTAAAATACTGACTTATCTCCAAAATTTATCATCCAATCAAGAAACCATGTTATCACAAACCTCACCATATAAAAACGCCACTCTCAGGCCAATCTCTACAGGTACTTCTTGCCCTTGCCACGTTACACTTATCAGGAAAATATTTTTAGCCAATTGAAAGCAGATAAAATACCTTCTGGGATTTACTGACGAAAGAACCCACAATAATCTGTCATCTGTAAACGGTAAAAATTTAATTGGAAGTTCAAAAACTTCGAAATCGCACTTTTCTCAATTTTCTACTGGATTTCTTCACAATGCCATCTATCTATGGCTCAATTAACGCTGTCTCTCGACTAACAGCTCATACAGAAAGGCCAATTACAGAAGCGCCATCAAGATTCCTTTTTTAGGACACTGAATTTCTGAGAATTTCTGTTCTTGAAAAAAACTTCGTAACTTGAAAAATTTCTAAAATAGCATATTTAGGAGTCACTCGCAATTAATCTCGAGTCCTTTATTCAACGCAACAAAAATAAATTAAAAACTATATACTTTTCATAAAACTTTTAGGAGGAATAATTCGATTTCAGCAATGAGCTCTACCTTCAAAAAACTCGCCTCCTTGTTCTCCAAGAAATCGAATCCTTCCTCTCGAAGCGACACTCAATCCGACAGTGATGATGACACTTTGTCGGTTTTTTCACAATCGCTCCTCAATTCAAATTCTTCTCTCAAGAGAAAGCATCTGGTCCTTGACCTCGATGAGACTCTGATCAATGCTCAAACAAAAAAAGATTCTGCTCACAAACACAAAGCTGAGGTACATCTCTCGAATCTAGATTTTCGAATTAATGTGTCTATTAAAGTTTATGTATCGTGGCACAAAAATGACGTATTATGTGGCCGTGAGACCTGGACTCGTTGAGTTCTTGGAAGAAATGCAGAAGTATTACGTTCTTCACATTTATACCTGCAGTGACCTTGCGGTAAATTAATTTGCGTTTTAACATCTCTTATCTCACGTGTAAATAGTACGCTGATGCGATATTAACAAAAATCGACGCGAAGAAGTACTTTGCCAAGATTTATTCTAGAGTGGATTGCAAAAAGACCCTTGATAGGAACTTGGGCAAAGATCTAAGCGTCGTGGGGGTCGATATGAGCGATGTTATCCTAGTTGACGTAATATTTCACTGTGAGGAGGTTTTTGCTAATGCGTTTTGAAAATAGGATTTGGAGCGCCATATTCAAGATAATAAGCCCAATGCATTGAAGATTTCGGGCTTCTATGGTGGGAAAACCGATGGCGAGCTGAAGAAGATAGCCAAATTCCTCAAAAAATTAGTGTTCTGTCAGGACGTAAGATCGGTCGGGGACAAATACCAACTGTTTTTGGAGGGCAAGCAGTTCGTGACTGAAAGTGACCTTTGCGCAAAGGAAAACCCTGTTTCGCCAATGAAGATGCAGGTGGATAGTTTCATTGAAAAGCAAGCAAGTGAAGAGGAGGATGACGATGAATTGAGTCTTGACTTAGCGCATGAGAATCCTTCTCCAAGGTTTGTTCGAAAGAATGAATATCCAAATGCGTTCTTCAGGAGCAGCTTGGTGGAGCAGAGTGAGACTATTGCTGTCATGGCATAAAATGATTGAACTGCTAATCTATCGTAGTTTAAATGAGAATTCCATGTTTTTTTTTATTGCTTTGAAGCTTCTTAGTTAGGTAATAGTTCATCAAACGCAGAAAGTTCTGTGAGTTATTATTGGTACAAGCCAGAAAGCAAATATATATCTTATGTATATCTGTTTATATTCCTCCTTTTAATTGATATGTGTGGGATTTTTTATTGAGCAAAAAAAAAAATGACATTCAGAGAACAAATACTCTTTTCTTGAATTAATGAGAGACTCCTTTCAAAACCATTAGAAAGTATTAAGCCCCTTTCGATATTGTGAAGAATCAGAATCTGACTGACATATGAAATCCAATTTCAATTCGATGATTGTTTATTTATTTGTTTTTTGTTTTATACATTCAGAGCGTCTTTTCTATCGCTTGAAACTCTCATAACGCAATGAGAGTTCCGAGTGTTCTTGCTGACTAAACAGATCTGTTTTAACTGAATTCTTTTGAGATAGTCGATATATAATTCCCGACTAGTGATGCAAATTTGCAGACTTTATTACCTTACTAAGAATTTCTCTGTAAACAGTGTTGATGAATCAAAGATAGTTAAGTTAGACACCGGCTATTCACAAAGAAAAAGCTTTTATCTGTGAAATCGATAGGTACATTGTATTAATGACATATATGTTCACTCAGAGTTTTAGCCAAATCCACACTCAACAAAAGAATCGGAGTTGGCAAAAAGTCCACTAAATAGAAAATTTCATAGCAAGCCATACAAGTCCATGAAAATTGTTGCATTTTCCTCGGCTATTACTGATATCACTATACGTGATATCCCCTATATCCTTAAATCGTATCTTTTTTAGACCAGTATCTTGTAATGACATGAGAAGGATGTACTGTTTAACCACCCAAAAACAGATTGAAATCTTTCTTATTTTCACCCATCAACTCGGATTTTTTTCCATTAGGAACAATAATTAATATTTCCAAACCAAATTACTGACTTATGATTCTATTAGAACTTTCCCTCTGCAGTCAAAGAACAAAACAAACCGATTTTGGTTAAACAATGTTATCTATTTAAGTCTCATCCGCCTTTGGCTAATTATCCAGAAATCTTTTCAAAAGATATGCAAAAAGTGTCATTCTTAGTAATCTTAGCTCTCACCCTCAACAGCGGGTTTGCTATGTACAAAACTGAAAACTTCAACAGGTCGCCTCAGCCAGTCGCTGATGATACCGAACTTAGCTTCGTTAACGGCACCATTTTAACTTTGACTTCAAATAACGACAAACTTTACCTAGCTTCTTTAAATCTCACCGCTATGCAACTTAATACAAGCACCGACCCATGGGCAGTTTGGCTGAGAGAAATCGATCCTGAGACTTTCATCATTGGCGAAAACGTCACTACCACTGTGTCTCTAGCTCCTGAGGTCCAAATTCACCGAGGCTATGCTTATTCAGTCGCACTTGAAATGGATGATATTCCTCAACTGAGCGTCTATCAGCAGTCGCTTTTCGGAGGTGCCCCTCTTCCACGTGTCCAGCTTTCAAGAAACACCAATCGCTCTCATATTCCTGGTGTGGTTGCTACGATAGCGGTCGATAGTATGGTTTATGTTTTCTATCGTTCTGCTGAAAAAACTGTGAGTGTTGTTGGTTTTGAAATCGGCGGAGGGTTGGGCGCTTATGAGTTCACGTTGACCACAAATTACCGAATCCTGTCGTTGTCAGTAGCTAAAGGCGAAGCTCTGAGTTTGGGAACTGTGTATGCCATTTGGCTCGAAGGTCTTAACACAGATATCACCGCAAAAGAGGCGACGATTAATCTCTTTGATGGTCATTTCAATTCCTCCACGATTGCGAGCTTTTCGGATGAACTTAGTCCAGTTAAAGCCTTTTCTACAGATTATGAAGTTTATGGAGGGATCTTCATGCTGAGAGACTCCGACAACACCAAGATCTATTTCATAAAGTCAAATATCAACTCCACTCTAACTTATCTAACAAAAACGACGAATATGTTTACGAAGCTGGCTGATATTCACCCATACGGTGAAAATTTCGTGCTGATTTGGGAGGACGTTTCTTTAGAAGATCTCACTACGACGCTGTCATATGAAATTTGGAAAGGCGATGCTAGCGGTGTGATCCACCCGAAGACGAATTTCATTAACTATGATGGTGCCTCATCACATGCTGAATATTTGATGCCTGGAAAAGGTCTGTACTCGCTAGTTTATGACAAATCGATCTATCCTACCAAGCTGATAACCAACATAAAGGTCGGACAAGTGCTTGAAGGAGCCTATATGAGCTCGCTAACGTGCTTAGCACTTGCTGCTTTGAGCTTTATCCTGCTAATTTAAGGAGTATATGCGATAATCCATGGTTTTTTAAATTCAAAAGATGCCATACTACCATTCATATATCATTGCTCTGTGTTGCATATGTAGTTAATCCTTTTCAATGGAAAAGTATGCTCAGTTTGTCCATATTAGAGGGTTTCAACAAAAAGCAATCATTTTATTAAATTGAGCTCGAACATTGAAAGATATAAAGGAAAAAGAGTATTTGAATTGAACTGTTTGGTGCGGAGCTAGAGAAATTATATATAGCCGAAATGTCTCTAAAAAGTAAACCAGTTACGTCAAAACCACACAATTATATAGTTAATTATGTGAATTTTCAAAATTACATTTGAAGATGACAAAAACTTCACGCGACAAGCGCAGTCGAATGGTCTCTCTTGAAATCTTATTTCACTTTCACTTTCACGTTCACTTTCTTCGAAGCAACCATTTCCACAATGTTTTTATCATACATATTCGTCTTCAAAAATTGGCAGTAAGCTAACACAATAATCGCCAAAAGAGCGAGCTTGTAAGATTGATTTGAGCTTCTAACCGACTTGAAGGCTATATAAAGAGCCTCTAGTCCCAGAAGAACCACGCTCAGCGATTTATAACGCTGTTCGGTGATGTTGATGATCCCATCGATCGAAAAATACGTCAGCAGGCCCATCCCTCCAACGCGAAGCACGGTCAATAGTGTCTTCTTTACGTCAGGGTCAAGCTTGGCATACAAGGTTTTAATCTTGATAACGAGTTGTCTATAGCGCTCTATAAGGGATCTTGAGCGATCAACCTTTTTCACAGGCTCGGTTGGGCTTGGAATGGTGTCGAGTTGTAGTTTTTGCTCGTCAACCTTAGGGTTTGACTCGGTAGTTGAAGCAGCAGAGTGAGTTGGAGAGTTCATATTGGGATTTTGGTTTAGATTGGAGTAGGGATGCCGACCTGGTTTATTGAAATAAAATTGATTATTGCTGCGTTTGTCGAGTTAAATACCCTGTGCTGTTTATTTGTTCGAAATAGAAATTAAATTAAACCTCTTCTTGTGACGTCTATTACGTTATCGCTTGTAATTTGACTCATGACTGGTTTTTCAAAAACAACGAACTTAAAACGTTCGTGCTCCTTGGAAATGGCTTGGAGTGAATTCTTCTCAGTAGAAATAGGCGTCCAGCTTCGTTATGTGATGCAGATCTCCTCTCATCGAAGATAGCAAGATATAGACTTGATGGCTCTTCATAGTAGCTTTAGGCCGAGATTAGCGGAGCGATTTTTTATAGGTCAATGACGTAAGCTATCTCATTGATAGGCAAATCTTACAGAATGAGTCATTCACGCGATTTAAGCCAAATAAAGTACCTCTTTGTTGGTTTAATGAGTAAATACTCACAGGAGTAATGGCTGTTTTAGTTTCTAAGACAAACTTCTTTGCAAGGTGAGAGACTAGTTCTCGTAAAGCAGTTTAGGTCATATAGAGTGCATTCTCAAGATGTTAGCCAACCCATGAAAGAGTTAATTTGATCATTCCTACGAAAATAATGAAATGTGTAGTTTAATCGTATCTAAAGCCCCTTTCCAATAAATGAATTAACCTCTAACATACCTATTATGCTCGTCTGAGCCAGAACACGGTTTTTTCATTGTAGAGTGACTAATTCTTTGAAGAAATTTCTCTTATACCACTCTGAATGAGGTGTTGTAAGTTCAATCACTTCGAGTTTGAGGTAACTAACTGAGGGCTTATCTAAGCGGCAAGCTAAGCTAAAGTCTCCTAACATTGAGAGAAATTCTCTCGAGTTTTTTTTACCGGAACATTTGAATTAATACGCAATGAACTCTGGCTGCGTTGATTTACAAATTATATACTGTGTCAACAGCAGAATTCAAATTCCAAAATAACTTTTCATCAGACTTTTTAATATTTTTTATTCAAACAGAATATACTTTTATTTTCAGTATTCTATTACAGAGGCATTCTGAGGAACCATCTTGCTTAAATAACTTTAATTTAAAACCAAGCATCCAATATACACAAAGAATTTTTCATTAAAGAATTTATTCCAATTGCGAGAGTACAAATCGCTCGTTTTTGGAACAATTACCTTTCAAACTTTAAATCGCAACCAAACACGAGAAGCCATTAGTACCGTCTTCTGCTAAATGCCTAATTTATCTGAATCTTGAAAAATCCAAGAGGAGAATGTTGAAAATTGCCCTCCTTGAACCTTTTTCCTGAGACCAAGAAATTTGCTCTCGTATATATTTCTTTGTTTCCTTCTCGAAAACGCACTGGTCAGCCTAACCAACTTTTTGAATCTTATCATAAATAAACCTGGATCAATCATGAGACTGTTCGTATTTATTTTTTTAATTCGAAGTACCCCGATAATTAACTATCCAAATTCCCAAAAAAACAATCGAGATTTTTTAGGCATCACCCTCTTCATCGTAAAGGAATTGGAAGCCATAGCCACTCACTCTCGTGCTTTTTCAACAGGAATAATTAAAAGAATTACAAATTTTCGAGACAACTCGATGTGAAAACCTGGGGGAAATGCCTTTATACTCCTCCAATTTTCTTACAGCTGGCTCCCTTACTCAAATGAGAAAAGATTCCCTCAGCCTGAGACGCCAAGCTTACCTCTATATCTTAGACTTTTGCTTGCTCCATCCTCTTTTTTATATCGATTAAATTCGCAATCCTAATTCGTAAAAAAATTTATTCTCGAATCTTGAATTCATGCAAAGAATCATAGATCGATAAATATTGGTATTGAAAAATTGAATAAAGCTAAGTTCTTAGAATCCGCCTCCCATTTAAGCAATTCACTGAAATGTATTTTTTATAAAAGAAAGGAAAATTTTTCTTTATCTTTTCCGCTTATGAGTTTTTGCTACGAAAAAGGCAAAGTTTACCCCAGGCTCGACAAATGGCTCCTCATTAACACGCTTGGAGACGGGGCAACTTCCAACGTTTTTCTCGCCTATGAGCCTTTAGGTCGCCGCTATGCCGCCATAAAAATTTTCAAAAGCTCAGACTCAAAATCCATCGCTGAGGCCAAGCGCGAGGCTCGCCTCCAGACATCATTAAAACACCCGCTCATAGTAGGAGTCGAGGAGTTTTATGAATCAGTCACTCTGACCGAAACCGACGGGGAAACCCGTATGGTTGGAGCAATTGTTCTGGAATTGGCGAAAGGTGGAGACTTGCTTCTTCTTGTGAAAAGAGTCGAAGTGGTCCCTGAAAAACTGGCCAGGACGTATTTCCGGCAGATAATCGAGGTGATCGAGTACCTTCACAACAAGAAGATTGCTCATCGAGACATTAAGCTTGAAAATCTGACTCTTGATGGAGATTTCTGCATCAAACTGACAGATTTTGGCTGCTCGACTCAGTTATCATTAGATAAAGGGTTGCCCTCGGTTGCTGGAACATCAAAATATTTCCCTCCAGAATTACATTCAGAGAAAGCCTACGATGCTGCTGGTGCTGATATCTTCGCATCAGGAGTAGTGCTTTTCTGCCTTATGTGCGGCACGATGCCATTTAAGAAGGCTGAAGAAAGAGATTACTTGTATAATTTGCTTATGCAAGGGAAGACTGAGCTCTTCTGGAAGGGCCACGAAGAGATTTCGAAGAAGAAATCGCTGAAAATTAATCTAAGCCCAGAATTTAAATACTTAATTAACCGAATGCTCGACCCAGATCCTCTGAACAGGCTCTCTATCGAGGAAATAAAAAAGAACGCATGGTACCAACAAAGCGTTTACGAAAGAAGTGAAGTGAAGGAAATTGCACTCGAGATCATAAATTGACTCGATGATCATTCTCAATAAAACAATACTAAGGCGCGCTGCTTCGTCAGAGCGTCCATACTACAAAGCTTTTAACATCTTATATATTAACTTTGCCTTCGACTAGCTAACCCTAGGAAATTTACCTGGGAGACCAAATAGATTCCGGGAAATTTCATCATTTATTAGGTCATTTATTTGGGTTGTGCAAGATTATTTATACTATATTTCTTTGCTCTGCGCATATCAAAGGTTTTATCAAACTTGCTTCACCAGTAAGCACTGTTTTTAGTCGATATCCAGCATTGAATTGTAGTGAAAATATAGAATAGAAACTTTTGAAGGCATGATGTGATTGTATATATTCATTCAATGTGTTTAGTTTACTTTTATTATATCAATGTGATTTAAAAAAAAAAAAGCGGCCTACCTATTCATGTATTTTCAAGAAAAAATCAGAATCACTAAAGTCTCTCTCTTGATAATTATGTAGATTGTCTTTTGGAATTGCAGATTTTTCAATAATCATTTCCTTAAGTTGCAATTCTATTCTCATATTAAGTAATTTATTTCAATTTTGTATTGATCTTGCATACATTTTAATTACAGCAAAAGCTCACGCAGTTCATTCCAGCAAATATCTATTGTATTCCGAGTCTTTTCTAATAAAAAACTGAGGTATTAGATAATATTGATCTTGGATAAAAACGTAAATTTTCATGCTTACTTGCATAAAAACAAAATACCAAGCAAAATCTTTTAACATTTTGCTCACATTCAAAAAATTTTATTAGATGTTGCAACAATCAAGAATTCTTGAAAAAATAACTTTTTATAAAAGAAAATGTGTTTCAATTTACAGAATCGCAATTATATGATACAGAACCTCGTCAAAATTCCCGATAGATCAGATTTATCGATGGGCTTCGTTACCGTCTCGCTGGCTCCAGCTCTTACGAACTCATCGCATTTTTCCTTATCAGCGTAAGCCGTGCAGCCTACAACCCTCATATTCCAAGGATCTTTCAACCCACCATTCCAAGCGAACACCTGCTTTATTGTTTCATATCCATTCATCACAGGCATATTTCCATCCATTATTATCAAACTAAATCTACTACATTGCGCTCCACATTTTTTCGCTTGTTTCAAGCGATTAACCAACTCAATGCCAGACAGAGCACTCTCATGCTTAACAGAAAGCGATCGTAAGAGCGTCCCAAGCGTTAACACATTAAATCCATCATCATCTACGATCGCAACCTGTGGACATCCACATTTCTGGATTTTTATTAATGGCAACCTTTTGTAAGGAGAAGCTTTCCTGTATGGGGACGCTCTATGATACGGACTATTGCAGCTATCGACCGTCCTTCTCGAATCGAAATGGTCATACTCCGAGATTTTCGGCTTAGTCCCTTTGTTGAAAAACGAATAAACAGGTGAATCTACCCTTTCCTCATCGAAGAATTCAGAACTGTCCTCCTCATCGTACTCTTCTTTCTCGAGACAGAATGGCGAATCTTCATGACCAGCGACAATGTTATTTGAAGAAAGCTTTTGGAGGGCAAGCTGACTTGAAGAATTTAAACTGAGCTTCGAACTGGTAAAATTCTGTCTTGACTTCAAAACAAACCAGGCCGTGGTCCCTTTACCCCACTCCGATTCAAATTTCAGCCCTGCACGCGATGAATCGTTGGGTCCGAGCAGAATAGCTAGAGAATTCGCAATTGAGAGTCCTAATCCAGAGCCAGTCGAGTTAAATGCCGCTTTTTCGCCCAGGTCTATTTTCTCAAATTTTTTCATCAATTTTTCTCGATCTTCCTCCTTGATCCCTATCCCAGTGTCCTTCACCGCGATTTTAACCAGCCCTGCGTAGTCCAGGGACAGTGAGATCGAAATTTCGCCTTCAAATGTGAATTTATATGAATTACTGAGCAAATTAAGGATAATCTGAGTGAGTCTATTTGGGTCAGTTCTAACTTTGGTTGGAACCCGCTTGTCAATGCTAATTTTCAGCGCGATATTCTTCAATTTGCATTGATGCTCAAATAAATAATGACATTCCTGTGAGATTTTCCTCAGGTCGCAGACTTGCGAGACGAGCTTGAGTTTTTTCTCTTTGATCTGCGACATATCGAGTATATCATTCACAAGATTCAGAAGAAGCTTCCCGCACTTATAAGCAGGATCTAATAGATTTTTCTTAATCTCTTGTGGGACTTCCGGTGCTTTTAACGCCTCTCCGAGCAAATTGATGTTGCTGCTGATCGGCGTGCGAAGCTCATGAGAAACCGAGGCTAAGATCTCATCTTTGTATTTTGCTGCGGTGTTCAACTGGTCAAGGAGAGTGAATTCGGGTGTCTGGCGCACGACGATCAATATTGACTGTTCTTGAAGGAAAGAAATCAGAGCCACTTTCACCTCGACAGCCTCTTCGATAGGCGTTTGATCTGAGTTTTGGCTTGACCTGACGTAATTTCCTCGAAATATTCGACAGCCTTTGGTGCTTCTAGGCGTCTCTTGAATGTTCAATGGGTGATGAGAGTCGTTTGGTGTGACATTGTACATTGAGTTCCTGCAGATCACCTCTTCGATTATTGATTTCAAATCTCGAGTCAAAGTCATCGATTGAGGACTTTCTAGCTGTTCCGGTGTGGCTTCACTCAAGCCTGTGAACCTTGATAAAAACAAATCAGGCACCTTCAGCTCTTCTTCTGAGTCCAGAATATTCTTCCGGAAACATTCGTTGAAATATTTTAGTTCTAATTTCGTGGTGAGAATGATAATGCTCTCTGGAATCAGGTCAAATATCTCCTTATGAACCGAGTCTCGCTCCTCTAGCTGGTCCTTCATGGAAAAAATGTCTCTAAAGTTCCGCAATGCGAGATATTCGAAGACCGTGATATTGGCAGCAGCTAATGTCAGCCTCACAGTTGCAGCAGCTTTATCAAATATAGTGATGCTATCAGAGAACCAAGCCTGAAAAAGTAAAAACAGACAGATAATCCACACCATCAGCGGAAAAGAATGCCATCGGGTGAAAACAACCTGAAAAATGAAAAAAACGCAAAGCAGATCGACACCTCCCGCGAAAAATATGTATGGAGTGTCGCCCAATACAATATTTTCGGCAATGAGGTAGGCGAGCAGGAATCCGAGGCAAATGACTCCAACTTTCTCTAATAACATGCTCCAGATGACTTGACATCGTGTTTTCAGTCTCTTTCGAGGCGATCTTCGTACACAGGTTAAAAAGATGATAGGAACGACCACGGCACCGATTCCCCATAGGATGGTTATGTATAATGCACTTCCATAGGCGACATTGATGCCAAAATGAGCCCAGCAATAAAGAGCGGCAAAGATCTGAACAAAGCGGATCTGCCTTTTGAAAGTCTGGGACAGATAGTTGCTGATTGAGCGATCTAAGTTTCCCTCCGGAGCAAACACAGGCATTTTATCAAGTTTATATAAATTAATTTTTCTTTAAATCGTGATCATTCTCAGCGATTTACAATGAGTGTCTTTTAAAAAATCAATTTATCTTGAAATTGCATGAAATAAAGTTATAATCGATATCGATCGAATGCTTAATTTTAATTCCATCGAACCTCATATTTGAAAGAAGTGAAATTGACGATTGGATTGGATGAAGAAACGACTAGAAACTGAATTAGCAAACCTGATATGTCCCAATCAAACCGATTAACTTGAGAAGCGCCATGAGTAGATCTAATTTGAGCCATGTTCTCCATTAAGGAAAAATTCACAAAGAATCATAAGATTGAGGCATTTGATAGGTTTAGAGATAATTTTAGTTAAGACTCAAAGTCTACAAAGCGGGTTTCCATTTGTGTGAATGAAAACAGAAAGTTTATTTAGATATGAGAAGAGCTAGATATCTTCTTC
>ENA-UOTX01001658-UOTX01001658.1-compost-metagenome-genome-assembly--contig:-NODE-1658-length-14739-cov-13.417133_pt1 | contig 14739 bp, 9 predicted proteins | sample MGYA00238143_ERZ746982 | MGnify/ENA primary metagenome ERZ746982 (study PRJEB28758, sample SAMN06268862) | compost metagenome | isolation source: single cell | place: USA: California, Emeryville, Joint... | reverse complement strand
GGTAACGGAGGCAATGGAGGAAATGGAGGCAATGGTGGTGGAAATGGTGGTAACGGAGGCAATGGAGGCAACGGTGGCAATGGCGGGTGGTAAGATGGCAACTCCTGAAAATATCTGAAACCAAAAAAACAAAAAAGCAAAGAAAGAAAGAGTGAATAAATGAATAATGAGAATAAATTAGTAAGACTTTAGAAACAATCTCTAACTTATTATATGCATTTGTTATACTCTCTATAATTCACTGAGATAACATTCTATAATTTGACTTATTCTGGCAGATATTTTCATATTTGAAAAACAGCCTCACATTGTCTCACAAATGAGCTGTTATCACAGGAACCAGTTTTGAACTCATTTTAAGATTTATAGTTTGGCTCAATGTATAGCACGATAAGGGATTTAAGAACTTAAGGCTCTAAAGAGGAACTCTTCAAACGGTATCTGAACCATGATTATTCTATGATTCTATTGAATATGTTGAGCCTTTTATGGTTTCATATAATTTTGCCTAAATACTTGCTAATTTCAAAAAAGGTAAGAAAATTCCGACATACTGATCACTTTTCATGAATTGATTTGATAACGCAAATAAAATTCAACGTTCACTGATTAGCAATCAACATCTCACAAGACCGTTTTCTCACGTTTAATTTGTATGTCGGTGGAACACATATGCAAGGTAATTTAATGTTTGGGGGCACTTATCATTTCGGGTTCAGAGGATGACAAATAATTTAAAAAATTGAAACAGCATTTGACTCTTCTTCTTCTAGGAATCATATATGAATAGGACAGAACTTTCACTACTGATTGAAGAAAAATCTCTCACTTTGCTTGGAAAGGTTAGTAGCCTGCTAAATTACTTACAATGCAATGTCACTCATTAAATGAGCCTTCAACACCATCCAATTTCAGACCATTCATTTAATTCAGTAAGTCAGAAGACATTCATGGAATTGGAACACTCACCGTTACTTTGATTCGACTATAAATACCAGAAGAACAATGACACTAACAATAAGAAATTGGAAAAGAAAAATAACTCAGAAATGAAAATCAAGATTGCAATTATGATGATGATGCTGTTGGTGTTAGTGATCACAGTCAATTCAACAACATTACGCAGCCGTCGTGCCTATTTGCAATGCTGTCCCGGTATTGGATGCGGCGGCGGTGGAAATGGAGGAAACGGGGGTAATGGAGGAAACGGAGGAAATGGTGGTTTGGGTGGTAACGGAGGCAATGGAGGAAACGGTGGCAACGGAGGTAATGGCGGCTACTGATGATACTAGCCAAACCAGATAAAGAGTGCTACTAATGAATAACTAATTATTATTAAGATAATAACCTATTAACCTATATATTTCCATTGTGTTCGTCACAATTTGACGAATAAGGATATTTCGCTATAACTTCCTATCCATCATTTGTTGCCTCATTTTATAGCGCGTATGCTTTCATAATCAGAAAAGTATTTCCATGTGAAACCACGAACATGCTATTGGATCAAATAAATAAACTTGACAAGATTTCAGTGGGAAAGGAATTATTTGGTCCTCTATCCCAGATAAATAGCTTATATGGTAAGGTGTTAGGATGGCCTTGCAATAGATGAGAAAAATAGCAAGGTTGCCCTCAGCTTAGTATTTAATTTTCAGACTAGTTGACAAGAATTTGGAGCTAAAATTTGGAGGTGCAGCAAATTGCAGACTGGAGCTGAACTCCACAAAGGAGATATAATCTGTTCATATTTTGGGAAAATTCTTCCCATTAACTATCATTTGTAACTTCTAGTTGTGTGGGAGTTGGCTTCTATTGAATCTCGACACTACTACTTGACAAGGCCATTCCAAGCATTAGATTAGAAACCAATTGACTCATAACAGCCAACACATATTATGAAATCTTGAAGTCTTTTGCTTTTTGATAACACTAATACTAATGAAATATTTTCCTTTTCTCTGTATCTGAACCCTCAAGCGTTAGGTACAAGTATTCTAAACGATCGCGTTGCTTTAAATTGCTTGAATATAGCAATCAGCTAAGAGTGTAGAATACCAATTAATTAATTAAATTTTGTTTCATACTCTGGGATTGTAATGAAGATAGGATAACTTCCCATCAGATGAAAGACCCGCAACCATCTGAGATTTATTGCACGGATGTTTCGGGAACGTTCCTTCAAGTCGAAAAGCTTGTTGTCAATAAACTGAAGCTATTGGTGGAAGATATATTTTACCCACAATTAGTTTTGTCCTGATTTGGTTAGCCTTTAAGCGTACAATAATCAATTAGTTGCATTATTAAGGATGAATTTGGGAAATTTAGAGGCAGATAATAACTCTATCCCACCGAATTAATTTAATAAAAAGCGAAGCAAGTAAAGGCTACTGATTCTACAACATTAGCAGGAACCTGTGCTTTCAGATTTCAATTTTAATGATATCTCGTTTTGAGCTCAAAGTAAAAACGTCCCTCGATAAAGTTTTCGAGCTAACGACAGGTCGCCCATGATTAAATTCATTGGGCCAACTTTTGATCTTAATTCTTTTGATAGCCAAATGTAAGAGATTTCTCAATTCTGAGAAGAGGAAAAGAACAGTAACCTTGCCTGGAAAGGTGATTAACCTGTGAATCTACAGCAATCATAAAATTACTCAGTTGAATAAGTACGTCTAGACTGCTATCAATACCAATCGGATCATGACCTTAGCAACAAATAATCATAGTATATCAAACAACAATAACCTAATTCTGAATTATAAAGCCAAGATGTGGTGGTGGTGTGGACTGCATCGCGCATCCGTCATAACCGCATGTATCGCTGGAGATTAGGTAGTGGTTATGGAAGAAATAGGGGCAGGTGGCTATGGCGGCAGTGGTAGTAACGGAGGTACGGCGGATAGTAAGTTGACTATTTCTGGAAAGTTGAGAATATAAAGGAAAATAAAAATTTTTATACTTGAAATAATTCAACATTATAATTATCTATGTCGTTTTGTGAATTACAGCAGATTTCATATATACTTCTCACTCGTTATTTGGCCAATATGAATATAAATTCATAAAAAGCAAAAATGTTGTGGTTCAATATTTGTCCTTATTGATGAATGAATAAATGAACGTTAACCTACTAACTACCATTCAGGATGAGGGCTTTTGAAAGTTAATAAATAAAGAATTCTGAAATCGTAGAGTGGAAGAAGAACAAATTTAATAAAAAAACGGCGGGAGAAAGCATTTCTGTTTTCAAAAAGCTTCCACCCTTTTTCCGTAGAAATTTAGATTTCTCTATTCAAGGCGATGACTTCTCGAAAATCGAAAGCTTTGTTCGATTTTTAGGGCGGTACTTGTGGAAACTACCACAGTCAAGGCGCTGATGGACCAGATCTGGGATACAATAAATATGATCAATGTCCTGGAGGGACCAGTGACTACGAGGACAAATGAGACTGCTCCTTGCTGATTAAGGCTCCTTTCTAAGCACTATATCTAGGAATAATACTTTATCATTATTAAATGAAACACCAAATTTGTGAGGTATTTTTGCAGAAAACAAGCCTCATTTCAATAACAGTAGCGCAACTCAAAATACATTCAGGACTCAATTTGCTGGTGTCATAATCAACCTAACTAATCGAATGAAGCAGAGCTATTTCTCTGAATAGGCATGAATACACTCAGATAAATAGATTTTGAAAGTTTGTATTTTGGAATATCCAATTTCGACTCTGTTTTGTCTGAATGAAAAGAGTACTGAATGGCAAAAGCAAGCAAATCTTAAAACTTCGAGGTGTAATAGATAGATTAATGAATTCAATTCGACTTGCCTGCTAATCAGTTATTGATATGCGACCTTCCTCAGGATCAGTTTAGATATAGCTGAGAATACCAAGAAGAAAGAAGCTATTCAGCAAGCTAATTCCTAAAGCAATTGATAGAAACCCGTTCTATGATTAGTAAAATCAGGTGAGTCAAATAGAATCGTCACATTTTCAAATGGTTTCCTGCCTTGGTTTTGCTCTACCTTTCACTTTAGCCTCCTTGGCTGATTTCTAAATGGATTCGCTTTGTAATATAACGGAAGGGAAGTAAATTCAAGGAGCGCCTCCATTTTTTAAATAAACTATTCTCCTGTCTTAATAAAAGAAAACTTCATCGCACCCATTCATTTGTAGATTCCCTCAGAAATAAACGTAAAATAGTCAGTAAAAATTAATTCAAACTCTTCCTCCTGATATAATGAGTTACTCTGTTGGATTTGAATGTATTTAGTTTGAGCTCAGTGTAACTCAATGCTAGGTAGAGCAATACACCAGTTAAAATCAAGAAATGTTAAAACTTCTGTATTAAGGCAGAACTCTTCTCATTATTTACATATATCTTTCAATACTGGTTGGAAGTTTATTTCTTGCTTGAAAAGGTGTATTTAACGAATTTACGTCAAACCTTAGGTTATCCAAAGGGGAGAGAAAGTCAAGAGGACTTTAAATAGCCGCTACATAATAATATAAACATATTATCAAAACATTTGTAAACTCAAACAAATAAAGCAAACACAATTCGAAAACAATGAAAGTGAATTTCGCAATTATGATGGTACTGTTGGTACTGTTAGCATTGGTGGCACCATCAAGTGCAGTTCGCGAGAGGAGTACTATGAGAAGATGGGGTGGTAATGGTGGCAACGGAGGCAATGGAGGAAATGGAGGCTATGGTGGAGGAAATGGAGGCAATGGAGGCAACGGTGGTAATGGGGGGAGGTAAGATGGCAATTCTTGAAAATATCTGAAGTCAAAAAACAAAAAACAAAGAATTAATGAAGAATAAATAATGAGATTTAATTAGTAAGACTTTAGAAGCAATTCTTAACTTATTATACATTTGTTATACTCTATAATTCACTGAGATAACATTCTATAATTTGACTTATTCTGGTAGATATTTTCATATTCAAAAACAGGTTTACATCGTCTCGCAAATGAGCTATTATGAGAGGAACCTGTGTCTTACTCATTTTAAGATTTATAGTTTGGCTCAATGTATAGCACTATAAAGGATTTAAGAACTTAAGGCTATGAAGAGGAACTCTTCAGAAGACATAGGAAACATTTCAGCTCGATGTAAAGCATGAAATAGAATTATTTAAACAGAAACTAATAACCCCTTAAGAACTGATTTATCTCTATTTTTACCTAAATACCTTCACTACTGTCTCCCATCTAATTTTCTTTACAATTGCTAACGTTCTTATTTCATTATTAAGGGGTCAAATCGCCTTCACCCAATTAAATTATGCCGTGTTTATGTAATCAGTCCTTGACCTGAATTCTCTTGTAAACTCAAAATTCATATATTAATCTTGGTGCTTATTTGATCACCTTTACTACGATGCTCTGATCCTTTTGATTATCTCTTGAATCGAAATTAGAGATTGCGTATTATTCGTCAAATTTATGATTCCATGTTCATGAGATAATGCTCACTTTCATCCCAAAACAGCAGACTAATCGAAAGATCTAAAGCGATATAGAAAATATTGTTTTCTCTTCGAGAGCAACTGGGAAAATTTGCTGCTTGGACTAAGAATTAAGCTGTTTTAATTAGAGATTTAGTCCAAACTTTGGAGTGTACCTCTACTTTGGAAAAAGCTTTACTCAGGATAAAGTATATTTAAACGCAATAAAATAAAACTACAGTCTCAATCATGTCTGAAGCTGCTATTCAACGAAAACAACTGCTATTAGACCTTCACAAGAGACAACACTCTCCAAACAGACGGATATTCAAGTCTGTAGGAACGCATGAAGGTAGATGAAACTTGGAAAATTATTCTTAAGAATTCTTTCTTTCTTGATAGAGAGCTCCAGACCCGACCAAAAGCCTCATAACGAGTGGCGGATACCTCTACTTAAAGATAGAAAGCCCTCTATACCTCAACTTGATAACAAACACCCCCTTCAAGTCGAAGAGCTGACAAATGTTCAAGTTTTATTATTGGCCCATTCAAAGGAAGCCTCTGCTCTCGAGAATCTCCATCTCCTAAGCAACGAATTCGATGAAAAAACACTTACAGTGGACAGAGAAGCCGAACGAATCTATAGTACAGACCATCAACCTTGGAAGAAGCCTGTTTTTAAAAAATTTCCGGAAAAAATTGTGCCTCAGTCAACCCGAGTGCCACCAACCTATTTATTTCAAGAGCCTGAAAAAAGCGAAATCCAAACATTAAATCACATTCCTAATGAGACTCCAATTCTTACTCAAAGTGAAAGTAAGAAACAATCTCAAGTGACGAAAGAAGTCCAATCCAATGGTCGTAAAGAAAATCAAATCCAAACTGAGAATTCGAGTCCAACTCAAAGAATAAATCCTTTGGAAGAATGCAGCTACAATAATTTGGCTAAAGTTCTAAAAAGCTGCACAATATCAAATAGAGAGACGCCAACAATGGATAAATATAAGGCTGTGAAGAGAGAAATCTCAAAAATGGTTATGACTTCTCTGCTGAGTAACAAAAAACCACTCATTGTGCAAAAGCCTCTCTTTTTTCGAGAAAATAGTGAGATAGCACCTGAACTTCAAAAGCTTGCGAATTACAACTCAGATAATGAAAATATATTCGTCAATGAGAAGAGGGCTGTGACAATAGACCGCAGTCAAATCGGAGCTCGAAGCACAAGCGCTATGAGGTTTCCAACAATAAATTCCATGCAAGATCAAACTATAAGGCAAGAAAGTCCTCAAGTACTGCATAGATGCGCCTCTCCAGGACCTCAGAATAGCACCCCTTTTCGAATTAATTTTAACACTGAAGGTATACCAGGAAAAAGAAGCGCAAGTTCGGCAATTTTCTCCAATAATTTCTGTACTACGCAAAATTATGCCCAGAAAAATATTGGAAAGAACCCCTCCAAGGGAAGGGAAATCAAGCCCAGAAGTGTAGCAAGCTTGCAAGAGTCTGTTTGCGATTATTCAAACTTTGAAGTTAACAAAAATCATCGAAATTCATACGCTAGTGTTGATTCTAAAGAGAAAAGCACTAGTCAAGTAATAACAATTTTTTTCTTCTGATGACTAATAGCTGTTTAAATTAGAATGTGATTAGAATTCAAAGTATTATCGGAGGAGGGAAGACCCCTGAAAATAAATCGAGCATTTGGCCGAATTCCCAATGGCGCAAATATTCTCCTCGTAAGAACACGAAATCAGTTATAACACATATAGAGTCTAAAAGGTCAAATTTGACCTTGCCTTTGTGGCAATTGATTAGATCTCGAAATCAAAGTCCAGATTCTAAGTTTTTTAAATGATTTTTGAAATGTTGGCGTTTTTTTATTTTCTTTTGTCGTCTTCAAATTATAAGTACTCACTTTTTTATAGATAATAAATAGTTTCATTCATGCTGGATTTACTATAATTTCTTATACAATTTATCAATAGATAATTCTCAAATTGCGATCGAATGAGTATTTATCTGTATATGCGTTTAATTTTGCAGGGCTGTCAGCAAAAGGGTCTTTCATTGTTGCCACTTGTTGGCTGCAGGGATAGGAGGGTGAGTAAATATCGGATTCTTGTGAATTTGTATTGGTTGCGGTTTTGTGATGATTGGCTCATCCGTAGGAAGCTCATTCTTATCATACTCAACTCTAAACACCTCAATCTCTTTTACTCGGAATAGCTGAGAATGCTGACAAAGGGAAATACAGATAGATACTGATTGAGACATTCCAGGTAAAACTCCCTTATATGGAGTCCCAGATGGTGCAAACACTGTCAGATTCGATGAACTATTCCCTTTGTCACAAAATTCTGAAATTAATAAATCACCATGTCCAAATGATGCTCCCTGCAAGGGTGTGCTACATATAGGGAACGTCAGCAAGCCTGAATTATCCTGAGCCTTATTGTATTTTTCTTTTCGATCGAAGCTGAATAAGAACGTTCTCTTCCACTGTGAATCCATTATGCATGGCAATGGCTGATTGATCTTCGAAATAGTCCTATAAACAGCCTCAGTAAATCCTCCAAAGCGACAACCACAGTCACTTTCAATAACAACCACCAAGGGAGTGACATTGTCACAACACCTATGGAAATCTTCAGCTCCGTACCCATCTTCTGATCCTCGATAGATCAAATTATAGTCAACAATGCCATCTCTGTGAATCCACTTTGAGAGGATTTCAACCTCCTCGCTCTTCTTCAGGATTTTAGAGCTCATCAAACTCAGTGCATCAGTTCTATAGACCGGAGACTCGAGTTTGTTGATTTGTTTTGTATATTTTTCGAGAGAAGTGATCAAATTGGAGAAAGTAATCAAATCATAAGCAAATCTTGGGAGATTATTGTTCGCATATTCGCGAATTGTTTTCGCTGAGTGAAGCAAAGCCCTAGTTGTTATGCTAACATTCTCTTGAGATCCAATCTCCTCTCTCTTATTCTGATTGATCCTTGCTAACAGTGACTCTACAAACACATGAGTCTCTTGAGGAGTTGCAAAACTGTTGATATGTCTTATGAGTTCGTCAGCGCTGCCAAAGACTTCTGATGTTTTATCCTCAAATTGAATATTTGTTGCTCCTTCTAGATTGATCAAGTTTGCCTTGTAGTTATTGACCTGCTCATCAAGAAGCTGGAGAGCCTGATTTTTCCTGCTCTCAAGGAGCTGCAAGCATTCTTGCTTCAGATTCTCATATCTTTCAATGATATTCGCTCTTTCTTTTTCAACATTGCTCAAAACGACAGAAAGAAGCTCAGATTTTTGGCTCAAGGTGTTTTGCAGTTCTTCAGGGATGGTGTCTGGGGTGGTATTTGATAGAACTGGAAGTTTCTTTTGAGCCTCGGTGATAAGATCGAAAAATTCATTGAGTTTGTATAATGTGGCTTGAGGTTTCTTTTCCATAAGACACCCAACACAGAAGAGATGTCCGGATGGATCAGAGCTGAGAGTAGCTCTGATAATTGGTTCTTCTGGGTGATAGAGACAAGGTATATCTTTAATTTTTGATTCCATTATATCTGTTTAGTTTATGATTTTATTCAGTAATGAAACGAAATTATTCGGTATTCCTTAAAAAGATCTCTTTCCAGAGTTTTCTCTTTACTCTGTTTGGCAAAACTCAACATAAGATGATTCCAAATGAGAACAGAACTCACCCTTCTTGCTTACTCTAGAGATTGCAAACAACTAAATTAAAAGAAAAGCTCTTTTTCAAGAGCAGATTTCTGTTTATTCGCATCGGTGTTCTTCTGTTCATGTTATTTCTGTTATGACTGCGTAGTTTAGAGCTCTGAAGAAAAGAGAGCTCGCATTGAATTCCACAACAATGATTTGCTCATAAAATTATTATGAGATGATACATAATAGCAATGGAGAAGTTCTTATCTGCATCTCAAAGAGAAGTCTACTAATTCTTCATTTCTTCACTTCTTTCAAGAAGAAATCGCTTTGATTTGATTTGAGCCCATCAAATGATTCGAACAATCAGACGAACGTCTATATTCTTGAATTTACTCGTTGTTTCATACTTAAGCAATCAGACAAAACGGGTAAGTCCATTAACAACTGTTCTATAAAAGGCAATGGACAGACAAAAAAGAAGAAATGGAAAAATAAATCAATCTTGTAATTTTCTCATCTCTTGTTCCTACACAAGTGACTAAAGATTAACTTTTTGATGAAGCAAAATTAAAATAGATTCCCATGAATAATGATCTATAAACAGAAAACACTGATTTTATGAACGAGTGCTCAGAGTTGAATCGAATTGGGTATCAGAGAGGAAACACTGGGCTATCCGAAAATATGGCTCTTAAGGAGATATTATTGGTGAATTTAAGAGCCCAGATGAGATAGTTTAAAGTCTGAAAAATCCACTTTCAGGCTTATCATGGAGATAGATATTTTGAGGAGAGACCAATCACTTATAATTTCTTCTCATTCACGAGGAATTATTGCGGAATTTACAAGTTATCAATCTATTGATGTCTGAAAATTCAAGCCAATCATGATATCGTCCTAAAACCAGTAGAAGAACCTACGTTTGCTCTCTTTACAAATAAAATTATGAATTTATCATGAAACAACTTCCAGAATTTACGTCACGGCGGTCATTTTTTTCAGAAATTCAAAGAGAAATCGAGAGGTTTTCGTTTTCATCAAAGATGACAATATTTACTTTAAAACATATGGATCAGAGAAAGGTAGTCTTTTGCCGCAGAATAAGTAATTTGCCATCATTCTTACAAGCTGGTGCCGGAGCTAGATGCTGAAGGAATCCTATCATGAATACCCCTGCATTTTCAGTCAGATTATGAGGCTACTTTGCATTTTTGGACGCTAAGAAAAATGATTTATTTATTCCTGTATCTTAGTGATCGAGAGGGGTTTCATACATTTTAATTTTCTATTTATTTTGAAAGGACTCATTTTCTTTGTTTGTTTAGAGGGAATTATTGGATTGATTGATTACGGAAGGGAATTTGATTATTTTAGCATTGGTTACAAAGGTTTGGTACACAATAAAAGAGCCAGGGAAATCATCAGAAGGGTGAAGGTTAAGTAACTTGGATCAATTTTTTTCATTCATTGAGCTATTAGTACTTATTCGTTTTAGCTCTTCAAAGGCAGATCATACTTTTCGGGTTACTGGTACTTAGAATTATGAATTCGATATATGTTGCTAGATTATTCTGAATATATGAGCTAGATTTAGGTTATTTTCATCAGCACAAAGGCTTTGCCCCACTGATGGTTAGCTTTGTATCACAAAGCATCAATAATTATATATATAAGCTTTATTTAGTCACTCGAGATCAAAACAACAAATCAATGAGTCTCTAAGGGCTAGCTGCCTTTCGTGATTATATAAGCGTAATATCTTCCGCAGTTCTATTTCTCCTTGAGGTGTTCTTTAAAGCTGTAATTTCAAACTAAAAGTAATGTCAACTTTAGACTTAAGTTACAGGGTGCATCAGATGTGAACACAAACTACTGCAAGTTCTATGAAACAATCGGAAATACTGTTGGTAATTTTATGTTTCATTGTTGCAAAGAGCACGTCTCGATTGATCAATCTTTAATATGATTTTACTGAGTTTTCTTTGTGTGTGTGATAGAAATAGGTTCGTTCGATCTATAAACGAAATGCAGCCATCGATATTGTATTCAACGCCGCTAATCATCGCAGAAGGCCCATACTTCTTTACCTCCTCACCTGCAAAGCAAATATTTTGGGAAGTATGCTTGCTCAAATTATAATTGAGGTTGAGGTTTCAGAAAAGTTTACTGGTAAAGAGTAGTGCTTCCAAATTAAGACCCTCCTCAACCAAAATTTTCAAAATGCAGGGTTTGATTCATTATTGTAATTTAACAAGTGAAATCGAATTGGCTTTCTTAGTCCAAAAAAAACCCTTTACAGAAACGCATCCTAATTAAGACCTCCTACCCTAATAAAGACCCGATTAAATTTGTCTTTAGGCATCTTTTATAAGTTGAGTACTGGTCTATCTTTTTGTGACTACGTAAATCAGAGAAAATTTCAAGAGATCTTTCTTAAAGCATTCAAAACTAATAGTTATCATCAATATTTATTCTCTCAATATTTCTTTGTCGCCTTCTTTTCACGTGATGATCAAGCAAGTTGTTAGCCTTTTCTCAAATAAAGCAAACAGACCTAACATAATCTAGGAATGATAAGAATAGCTTTGATTGATTAAATAGTAATAAATTACCATGATCTGAGGTCTGTCCTGTATAAAGCTTTTTTCCAGCCTTGAAGTCCAATAGTACTACCGTCTTATCATCTGAAGCACTCGCAAGCATATCACCACTTGGATTCCATCTCACACAACTGACTTGATCTAGAAGACAAATTATTCAGCCATTAGAAATAATTTCATTAATCAAATCAGACAATTTTACCTTTATGAATGGCAAAAGTTTTGACGATCTTCGACGCTCGTTTGTCGAATATCTTCACGCTACGATCTTCACCACTTGAAGCCAATAAGTTTCCATTGCTTTGAGAAACATCAATCCAGCATGTCCAACCTATAAGAAATGATTATCAACGAATAAGAAGAAGGAAATATAAGCTACACAATTAATAGATAAATCCTTTTCTCATAGAAGAGAGAGAGAAAGAAAAAAAAAAATGAGCTGCACTGACCTTTTGATTCAAGTTGAATGGGGCTATGCAAAGCGAGAGTTTTCTTCTCAACATCTAAGATATTGAGTTTTGACCAATCATACTTGACGAATAGTAAAGGTTCATCAGCATTTTTGCTCCATCTACATCGGCCCCGAGAATCTAAAGAGTAATCATTAAAATCCAAAAAATTTGATTGTCATAATAAATTATTTAAGAAGAACGAATATGTTGGGTCATGGCAGAATAAGGAAGCTGAAAATTCTCGATATTTAAAATGTTATTTTTTACCATAATTCTTTTTCATCTTCATGTTCAGGAGGAAGCGATAATTGTTGGTGTTTACATCCGATATTAAGCATATTCCATACTTGTCGATGGCTGCTGCAGTCTCTCCATTAGGATTGAAGTCAAGACTAGTTATATCTTCTTCTAGAAGCAAACACATTATATAAAGCTGTACTGGAAAAAAAATTTATTAAATACCTCCAGTGCTCAGTTTGGAGTGCCATTTAGATTTCCGGATGAGATTTACAGTATTACCATCCTTTGAAGAGCTGAAACTGTAAAGATGATAAGCTATCTTTCCGGTGACAGAAATTGCGCCAAGAAAACCTCTTCTTGGATTATAAGTCACGTCTCCTTGACTAGTGACTAAAATGATTATGCTATAAATTTTAACAATGATTCTACAGCCATGAACTTTCTCAAATGAATATATTTTCTTTGCTGTCCCTTTCCTTGAGACATCAAATACTTCCAAATTAGCAGATATGCCATGACAATGTTGAACAGAAACTAGGAGTCCTGTGTTTGCAATTTCTTTCACATGAGTCCAGCAGCGGATATAATCTTTAATAAAAAGTTATCCATTTAGAACCAAGTATGATAAATTGAGAAATACCATGGACTTTTCTAAGTTTCACTCCATCGAAGTTAGTAAATTCCTGCATCGATTCAAGTTCAACTATACGAATCTTATTACTCGAGTCTGATGACCAGGCAAGTAGTGTTGGAGATGTAGAAGATATCTCTGTTATACGAATTTAGATCATGATTGGAAATAAATAGAGTGCAAAATGAGAATCTCGTCAAATAAGCGGATGAAAATCGTAGGAATACCAGTTTTTATCGAATTGTAATGCAAATCATCTCTTGAAGCGTCTCTTTCGGCTTGTGACTCTTCAAGGACTGGATGAGTTGATTTCTGACCCATTGCTTTTTGGCTTTCTTAATAACAGGGTGATAAAATAAAATTTTAATGATCACAACCAAATTTAAGGTAATGAATGAGAATTTGATTAGATCAGAGAAAAAATAAATAGAGGATTTTGCTGATGTCTATTCTTCAACAGTGTTCGGACGCTGAAAATGAAATTCCTCACTTAACTTAATAGGAGACTTCGGGCCCAGTCTACAGACTCCTTTGGAAGAATGCAGTTGCAATAAGATGGCTAAAGCTCTTAAAAACCTCTCCAACCTCAACGAGAGAGACTCAACAACGGACAAATTACAAAGATGAAGAGATATTTCGAAAATGAGATGTTTCTTCTGCTGACTAACAAGAATTCTCTCATTACGCAAAACCTTTCTTTGCTATTAGAAAAGTGCAATAAAGAATTACTAAAGCGTGCATGCAAATTAAAACTCAGATTATGAAAACATACTCATTAATGACAAGAGAACACAGGAAATAGAGTGTAGTCAAATAGGGGTTCAAGGCACGAATGCTATGGGGTATCTTGCAAACAACTTCCGCGCACAATCAAGCTATTATGTAAGAAAGGCCTCAGTTTCTGCTAATACCCCATTCTCCCGGACCACCAGAACAGCTGTCCTGTTCTCAATTATAACCAGACGGAAAAAGAAGCGCGATCTGACAATTTAGTCAAATACTACCTATGCTACGCAAAATCATCCACAGAAAAAATTTGAAAGGTCCCTCTAAGGAAGGATAATCACATCCAGAAGTGTATCATATCTGCAAGAGTCCGTTTGCGATTATTCGAGCGTTGAATTAAACTAAAATCATCGGAATTCATACGCTCGTATTGATTCAAAAGAATAAGCATAAACATTAGTCAAGCAAAGATTATTTTTTTTACTGATGACTAATAGTGTTCAATTAGAATCTGATTGGAATTCAATGTATTATTGGAGGATTAGAAATCCCTGATTATAAATCAAGCGTAGGACAGAATCCTCAATGACACAGAATGTGTCCTACTAAGAATATGAAATCAGTTAGTTAGCAAATAAAATCCAAAAGATCAAATTAGACAATGTCTTTGTAACAATTGATTAGACCTCGAAATCAGAGTCCACACTAATTTTTTTCAAGGATTCTTTAGATTTTTGAGCTTATTTTCTGTTGGTGTTTTCAAATTATAATGCTCAATTTTTTTGTTAATAATCCATATCTTCTGAATTTGCTATCATTTCAAATACAATTCATCGATAGATGATTGTAATTTGTGATCAATCTAATATGCATATAATTGTTGCAGAACTGCGACGAAAAGAGTCTATTTATACCATTCCTGCTTCAGCAGGGTAGTTGAATGAGAGTAAGAGAGGGAGCGAT
>ENA-UOTX01001657-UOTX01001657.1-compost-metagenome-genome-assembly--contig:-NODE-1657-length-14748-cov-10.167950_pt1 | contig 14748 bp, 10 predicted proteins | sample MGYA00238143_ERZ746982 | MGnify/ENA primary metagenome ERZ746982 (study PRJEB28758, sample SAMN06268862) | compost metagenome | isolation source: single cell | place: USA: California, Emeryville, Joint... | reverse complement strand
TCTCTTCATTGTCATTTTCAACATATTATCATCATCGTTTCTCTCCCTAAATAAATAAATATCTGCTTTTTGACTCATCCACCTCCGTTTACAAGGTGTAAACTAAGATTAAAGAAGTTACCGCTGTTGCATCTCATGATTTCTAGCATTGTTGGGTGTTGACTAAGAGTGACCTGTTGTGTTTTCGAATCTGTATCGTAAATGCGCAAAGCTCCATTGTGAATCAGAAGTAGAGCGTAGTATTTTGCAAAGTCAAATCCGATTGTAATGCATTTCAGTTTGATGAAATGTCAGAATAGACTTTGATTTATGATCCTTTTTATTTTTTTGAGTCGGAATGCTGCACTCAAGAGCAGTCTCGATGGTGTCAGCCTTTTAAATTTTCGCCTATTCGTTTCTATTTTTCTGTCGTATCCCCACCAACTAATCCAGAATTGCAAGCAGAGAATTCCTTTTTAATGGTGTTGTTACTATGACTTCTTAAAGTATACACAGATTTTTAACATAGTTCTGGGAAATAGATTCAATTTGACGCTCAGAAGAAGAGTATTTCATGCGATTATGCCAAGAAGGAATTGAGATTATGATTGGACTCGTTAATGATAATAACACTTTGTTAAATTGAATATGCAAAACTTGATAATCAACAATGCTTGTTTGTGGGATGAAAACCATGAATTCAATGTTATTAAGGGCCCTCTAAGGTAGCTTATGAATTATTTGAACACTCAGCATGGATTCATCAATGCAAAGAGCTCTCAATCAAATTGTGTTGTCTGAGGCATCAAATTAAATTTTATTGTGATTCGTTTTGAATTCAAATTCTTAAGGCACTATTTCCGCCTAAACGAAAAACACGCAAACTGTTGATATGGAGTTTCAGAAAAAACCCTTGACCCAACGATCAGTAATAACCGAAATAATTTCGCATCATGAAAATGCTGATATGCACATTTCCAGGTAAATGAGAGCCAGCAGCCGCCATCACGAAGGAATTCAATAAAACCGCTCGAGAGTTATCGCAAAATACCAACTACATACATCACAGTAGCAACCATTACTCGTTTTAGCAGTTACCAATGTTCATTAAGCTTTCTCAAGCGTTAAGCGAACCTTCAACTTCTGTTACTGAGCAGAAAATATCAATTGTTCAGAAATTTATCTCTTCCATCGACGCCGTCCCAAAGAAATTTCATAAAGCAGAAATCATCTATCTCAGCAATAACAACATTAAATCTTTGAACGGAATACAGCAATTCCGAAAGCTTAAATCTCTTTCAGTAGCAAATAACGAAGTATTCCTATGTTTCATAGCATCTCATTACTCAATTCACCAAGATCGACGACCCAAACACTGTTCAACACTTGCAAGAACTTACTTGGTTGGAAGTGGTGAATTTAAGCGGAAATCCTGTATGCAAGCTTCCTGATTATTATGAATCGATGGTAGCATCTCTCCCGAATCTGAAATCATTGGATGGGAAGGTATCGTATCTACATGGTGGACATAGTTTGATGTTAATGCATTTGATGGGTAGGCGATTTCGAATGAAGATAGACAAAAATGCAAAGTGAATTACCTGATGACGATGAAATTAATGCAGCCGCTTTCACAAAACCAATTTAATATTGACCTGCTAACTTCAGTGTTAAAACGCTTGGATTTGCATCAGGAACTCGCAGCTAAAGATCGCAGATTTTGCTGGAGCTATACGCCGTTTAAGATCCACACGCTATTGGGAATGTTCAGAATTGTTATGGAATCTAACAAAGAAAGCCTTTCGTTTTGCAAAGGAACACTCATGCAAGAAGCTTACTCGCTAATCAAAGAGCTTAATCTCAAGTAAATGAGCGTTGTATGCATTGTGGTCATTATTGTTAATTTCTAGGCAAGACCAAACCAGCTCGGCTTTGTCAGAGCTTCTGGTCCGGAAGCAGAGGAATCTCGTTGATTTAATCTTGCAAGTCGAACAAAAAACAAAAACAGTGGAAAAAGTCGTAAGTAACTCATTGATGTCTCAGTGCTCAAGCCCTCGAACAATGGTATTTATTCAGAATGTCGCTCTTTTAAGCTGATTAACATCTCGATAGCTCGAAGCAAGTTATACTATTAACTCACCTACATCCACGCATCGCACACAAAGGATCCTGACTTCTGACCGAGCGAATTCGGTTGAACCAGCAAACTCTCGAAGGAATAACCTGACAAACCGTGATTTTAGTCATCAGCAAAGCCACAGAGCTGAAACAACCTACAGAGATATGGCAAGTACCAATGACTCTATTCAGAGATTTCTTTCTGGAGTAAGCGTGCAGAAGCCAAGCAAAACGGATGAAATTTCAGTTGGCGGAGGCAAAAATATTCATACTGGGACATTTGGGAAGAAGAATTGTAAGATATTGATACCCCAGGATGGCGAGTGCCTGTCAGAAGATGAAGCTGCTCCGGAGCCAAAGCAGCTTGAAAAACTTGCATCACCTTCGAATGCAGAAAGCGAGAGGCCGAAAAACGCTTTGAGTAGAAGAAGCAAAAAAGAAAAAAGTGAGCAGCAAATCAGAGAAGCTAAAGGGCTAACTTCGCCGATTCGATCGAGGGTCATCGCGCAGGAGAAGCTGATAGAGACGCTGCGAATAAACTTGAGAGATAAGACTTCTGAAGTGGAAAATCTGGTAGAAATCAACGAGAAACTCCGTGAACGGAAAACTAGACCTGTAATATTTAATTTGTAGAGGCCTCGAGGTGTTAATACCGCTTATGGCAGCTGTTAGAGTATCAAGCCCAGATCGAACAATTGGCCGAGGCCAACCAAGCGCTTCTAGCAGAACTGGAAAGCTCTCGAGCTCAAATGCAGAAATTGTGTTCAACAACAAATGTTCTCCAAGAAGAAAATGAAAATCTCAAAGAAGACCGTCACAGAGTAACAATTAGTGAAATTATTTTATTGTCCTAATCATCGCTGCTCTTTATGCATAGATTCACACTAAACTCGTTCATCTTGAAGCAACTTACTTCGATACGTCTCAAGAATTGTTACCGGAGAATGTCTGGGCTCGCCATCTCCTTCGCAGGGTATTTACGCGCTTTGTATACATCACCTTGCGTCAGAAGGTAGATATTGAATGGACTTAATTAGTATCCTTATGTTGTTATTGTCATCAAGGAAATCTCTCATATAGTAAAAACAAGGAAAGCATATAAGGAAAATCTTCTTCAAAGAGCAGTCATCAGAGCCTGGCAAAAGCATTATCTCGTCCAGAAACTCATCTACCAACGAGGAGAAGTAATAAAAGCAAAGTTGATGACGGAGGTGTTTTTTGAATGGAGACAAACCGCGAAACATAAGCGCGTTCTCAAGGATTTCTGGAAGAGCAGGTCGAAGGCTCTCTGTTCGAAGTACATGTTTTACTGGAGGAAATTTAGAAGCGTGAATAAGCGTTCTCAGTTCAGAAAAGTAGTTGACGTTCTGCGAAACCAATTTAATTTGTTGAGTAGAATATGGCGACAGCATTCCATGAGAAAAATCTACTTGAGAAGAGCATTAAGGGATTTTATAAGCATCACATGCTACATTACTATACGCCAAAGCAGGAGCAAATAATGCTTAAAAAGAGTGAAAAATTCTATAAGTTGAAGATAAAGAAAGAGCTCTTCTCCTTTTGGAGATATTACGCCCAGGTTCATCTTAAACCCAAGAACAAAGCTCTGCTACGAAGTCAAAGTACATCTTGTTAACATTTATATTCAAAACTCATTGAAAATCTATGCTAAGCCTACCGCAAGCTGTCTCTTTTGAGACTGGGATATGTCGCCATACTTCAAAATTTCGAGGTATCTTTGATAGCCTCTTCTGGAAGCTAAGAAAATGTTATTAGATGTGGCAAAGACTCAGAGATGCTGCAAAATACCTATTAGCAAATAAACGAAATTCGATAAAAGCAGAGGTGTTCAAGGCTTGGAAATCTGATGTGTCTCTCATCAAAGAAAAGCTTCGGAAACTCCTTCCACTAGAAAGGAAGTATAAATTGCGAAAGTTTTTGACTCGGTGGACAAAGGCGAAGAAAGAGGTTCTCCTCGCTAAACAGAATGAACAAAAAGCCTTAGCTTTCAAATTGTTGGTTCGGAAAAGAGCAGTGTTTCATCGTCTCAAAAAGCTGCGTGAAGCTAAGAAAAAGTGCTTAAGAGCGAGAATAACGATCGAGTCGAACTTGAAAGACCGACAACTCATAAAATATTTTAAACTGTGGCGTGTGCTGACCCACGAACAACTGGAAGAGAAAGCACAGGTTGATTTCCATTTGATATAGTTTAAATAATAAGAGTATTATTTATTTAGATCCAGGAAGAGAGAACTAGAGTCACCAAGTACTATTTCAAAGCTTGGAATATCTATTCTCGCTACTCCATGAGTCTGAAACTCCGAAAGCGAGCCGTTCTCGCTAATTTGGAAACCAAGCAGAAATTGCTGCTCAACAATTGCCTTCTTGCATGGAAGACTGTCATTCAGAGGATGAAAAGGAACAGAGCAACAGTTGAGAATTTCCGAAAAGGAGCGAATGCAAAACTCTCGCAAAAGATCCTGTTTGCTTTCCAGAGGCACCTTCGGATGATGATACGAAAGAATTTTTTGAAGCTTGAAGAACAAAAGACCCTCGCGGAGGAAGAATTAGAAAAGGCGCAAGGCAAAATCGCGAGACTTGGCAATGAGAAAACAAATACAATCGAAAACCAAAATAACTCACGCAAAATCATTAATGAACTTAACGAAAAGATTCAGACGCTGGAACAGGAGAAGGTAGTTTTACATTGATAGTTGTGAGCTCATCTGAGGTTAGGAGCTGTTAAAAGAAGAGATTTCGGGGCTAAATCAACTCGAAATAGAACATCAGAAAGAAATCGAAGCTGTACGAGAGCAAAAAATAAAGATGAAGAACCAAGAAGCAGAGTGGAAGAACAATGAAGTTAAACTTCAAAATCTTCTGAGGGAAATTAAACTTGAGAGAGATAATCTCCAGGCCACTGTGAAGGACCTCAACGAAAAACTCAAAAGTAAATTGATTTGTGAGGAGAAACTTTGAAAGAGTAAATTTGTAGAGAAAGACAACGAGGTGGAGGAAAAAGAGCAGAAACTTAAGGTTTCTGTGAAAAAGTATGATGAAGTTGTTTCGAAACTGAAGAGTTCGATTGAGATGGCTAGTCAATTCAAATCAATGATAGAACAGAAACAGACTGAGGTAACGATTTTTGCGTTTCGGAGTCAGTGTGTACTAAATAATGAATTATATTTTAGGTCTATGAACTTGAGAAGAAACTAGAATTCACGGAACAGTCGTATTATTCCGAAAATCCCAGTCAATATAAGAAAGGAGCTAGTTATGAAAAGAGAGTTGATGAACTTCTTTCGGAGAACGCAAATTTGGTTGCAGAAAATAAAATGCTAGTGGACATGAAGGATAGATACGAAAGACAGATCGCTGACTTGAAAGAACAGCTCCAAAAGCAGAATTATTTAACTGTGACAAAATCCGAAGATGTACCAACAAAAGATAGTCAAGATTCAATGAAATTCCGGGTGCTTAAAGAGAAAAATACGATCAACCATAGCTTCCAGCAACAACCCAGCACATCTTATCAGACAGCAGCAAAATTAGGCGAGTCCAGTGGAGAAGATGATGAATTGTGCTCACTTGAGAATATACCACCAAATAAGCAGAGAAATGAAGCGAATTTAACTTATGAGAGCATTTCGGATCATTGTAAAAAAACACAATAATATTATGAGAATAGTACTAATATATTAATATTATAATAGGGGCCGAAAACAGCGGCAGAAAGGGTATGAGAGCGAATCCTTTGAACTCAGTTCTTGGGTCAAAATATTTTTCGATGGCAGATGAATCACGGCATCAATCAGCACCAAGATTCCTTTCTTGTCAAAAGAATCGTTCTGAAGACATTACAAAAGTTGAGAATTCATTCTCATACAATTCGTAATTAAAATAATATGAGAAATAAGAAAAACTTTATTTAAATAGGTATAGAACCCCAGCAAGCAAGAGTATTGCGAGGGAGAAACTGGTGAAAAGAATACAAAGTCTGCAAGAAAATATTCAAACAACTGTATTTGAGAGCCAAACCAGTGTCAAGCGAAGAATGTAATTCAATGGATCCGAGAATGATTCTTTTAAGTTATTTTGTTCCCAAAGCTTAATTGTCTGAATTTGGTTTTGAAATTTGAGTTAATATTGTTTTTTGCGTAATCATGTAGAATGAATGACATTTATTAAGTTTATCCAATGTTTATACAAAGCCCTTGAGCCTGCTTTTGTGACTATTTCGAGATCAGAAAAGCTGAATGTTTTTTGGAGTTAAGGTTATTAATTGGTAATAAATAAGCTTTATATTTAAATGAATTAGAGATGCGACGCCATTAACAATCAAGCTTATATATCTGGGAGACTATAGTGTCTGTCCGTTAATAATTAAACTTATATTTATTGGTATTCTCAAATCCTAATATAACTTTTTTGTTTTTTCTCATAATCATAGATTTCCTTATTCTGCTGCCAGAACTTTTCCCAAATAGCCCTTCGAGACTTTACCAGTTGATAAGTCGAAGTCAGTGTATCCCAGCCACAAATTTTTATCAGCATCCAAAAAGAATAACATACTGCTTTGAGAGGTACCAATAAGCTTCTGAGCTTCTTTTTCAGTTCCATCAGATTTGAAGAGCTTCAGAACAAACGCCGCGTCAGATTCTCCGATGAATTGAGCAAGAATAATGAATCCATCCTTATAATCAAATGATCTTATCAGCGGTGACATGTAGCCTTTCGGAGCAGTAAGCTCGAGTTTTTGAGGCTTTGAAGTAGCTCCGTCATAGTATACGATCAAACTTTCTTCGATATTTTCGCCTTTCTTTTCTTCTTTCGCAAGGACTACTCCAAATGCGTCAGTTGCTGAGATAATGCCGTCAGGGAAGTATACCATAGTTTCTGAATCAGCCACCAACTTGGTAGGTTCATCAACCTTGCCATTCGAAATATCAACTGTCGTTTGCATTACAGTACTAGTGTCATTGAGTTTGTACACAACATAGACCATTTTAGGATCAGATTTTAGGTTAAGTCCAGTGATAACGTGCGTTGAGCGGAGAGGATTGTTGAGTGAGGCCACTTTGACAGCTCCTGAAGAGAATAAGAGACTTCCATCAGTTTTGACACCTTGAAGAAGGAGTTCGGTCTCGAGCTCATCTGATTTCTTGTACTTTGTGAACAATATGTAGAAAGTATCATCGTCGAAGAATATCCTGTTAATGAAGAATGATAGGGAGCTATCCTTGTTGTCCGTAAGTTTAACTTCTTCTAATTTCGTGTCTGAATCCGCTGATGCTGGCAGAATCGAGAAGTAGAGCTGATCTGGGGTATCTGCTCCATCATCTCTGAGAGAAGCTAAGCCAATATATCCAAGACCACCTGCGCTGATGAGTCCTACCTTTGATTTGATCTTGAGATCCAAAGTGACATCTTTGTCTTTTGCCTCGAGTGTCTTGGCATCGATGGTTCTTTTTATGATTGTTTTGCTTGAGTTCGTCGCTTCGTCCCAGTTCACAGTCCAGACATAGAGTTGATCAGCTGATTCACCAGCAGAGAAGAAGAGAGTGGTCGCAGTTGAGTCGAGGAAGAGTTTGTCTTCAGCCTGGGAGGTATCGATAACAGATTTGGGAATTTCAGCAAATGAAGAACTCGTGAGCTCGGTCTTTGCCATCTTTGCCATTACAGCGGTGCTGCATAACAGCAATAATGCAATTGCAATGGCGAATTTCATCTTAATGGTGTGAATTGGATATATATTTAATTTTTTTCTGGATTATTAAAATTTGATTGTTGATATTCTCCTCATGCTTAAATATGCAGATGTTAAAATCAGCAAATTTCAGTAAATCTTCCAATTTTTGAATTTAACTTGCGGAGATCAAGTTTCAGACAAAAAGTCGCCAAAATGATGGCCGTTATTGTGGATATTAGTCTTTCTGGAAAACGAAACAAGAATCCAGATTGTCCAGACCAGTAAACGCTTTTCAAGGGGAAGTTCGAAAGTCCTGCATAAAGATATTATTTGCGAAGAATTACTTGGTTAGCCTCTCTTAACTAGCCTGCCCTGTCTTTGTTTCGTTTGGAGTTCTCTGATAATGTAGTTTTTGAGTTATCATGAGTAGTATTAGTCTTGAAGCTTCGAGGCTTTTCTCAAAGAAGACGACCAAAACCATAAAAATTTCGCTTCTAACCTAAACATTTCTACTAACCAAGTATTTTCCAAGCCGAATTACCACTGTATGTTCTCCTTCAGACAAGCTGCAATGTTCTAGAGCAAAATTTTCTTCTAATTGTTGATTACTTTTTTAATTTTTTTTTTTGTTGTCTGAAAATTTAACTCCAAAAAGATTCTTCGCTGCATAAATATTGAACTAATTTTAGAATAGACTACAATGAGTTTGTTTCATGACAGAAACCTTTAACCAAGACGCTCTTTAAGCTGAAATAGAATAAATGCGGATGTTTTAACAATAAATAAATAATACATTCATCAATTGACAGATTAAGGGCTATTTTTTGTGTTTCCCATTAATATATAATAATAATCAGATAAAATCGATTGACGAGAGAGAATGAGAGAGGGCTATGAGCTAGTTTGGTAATGATAATAGTTATTGAGAGTCATGGAGTAAAAAAACGCTTCCTATACTTTTGACAAGATGAAAAATATTTTCCAATGATTTTCAAGACTGAGATTTTAGTCAGTCATTTTGATTCCATTATTCAAGTTTAAATATCCTTTTGAAAATGGATTATTTTGAAAGTTGAACGATCATTCAGCATGAATTACATGGAAAAGGCAGTGCTGAGTACAAAGGATGCTCGGAGTTGCCTGTAAGAGGTACCGTATCAAATTTTGAAAAACTTTGAGCAATTCCTCTATTTCTATTCATAAACACTTTGCAAACTGATTGGATGGATCAAATAAGTCAAATGATTTTTGATTTTGATTTTGTTTTTTGGGTTAATTCAGAGGTATTCTGACAAATAAGAAGCTTCTACCAATATGTATTTCAATGAACTCTAGAGTCATTACAGCTTAAAGCATAAAGAAGTAAATCTTCTGTATTTAGTCTGTCTGAGTATACATAATCACGAGATCCTACTCCATTACCTTTCCCAAATAGCTTGCAGAGATTTTCCCGGTTGATAAATTAAAGTTGCTATATCCAACCCACAAAGTTCCCGATGCATCGTTGAAGAACATCATGCTGCCTTGGGTGTGTGCCAAAGTCTTTTGCGCGTCCTGTTGAGATCCATCGGAGTTGAAAATCTTCATAACAAACGCTACGTCATCTTCTCCAGTATACTGCGCAAGGAGTACAAACCCGCCGGTATGATCAAACGATTGGATGGTAGGCTGACGGTAGCCTTCTGGAGCTTTAATGTCAAGTGCCTCGGGCTTGGAGACAGCTCCGTTGTAGTACACTTTCAAACTTTCCGACATATCACCTTCTTTCCTCTCTAGGCGAGCAAGCACCACTCCGAAAACGCTGGAACTCACTATCATACCATCAGGGAAGTATCGCACGGACCTCGAATCAGCAACAAGTTTAGTGGGCTCGCTGACTTCGCCGTTAGAAAGGGTGACAATAGCTTGTTTCGAAGTTCTTGATTTAAATTCTTTATAAACAACATAGATCGATGAAGCATCCGTACTGTTGTTGGGTCCGGCGATAGGATACGTTGTGCCGGGAGGGTTATGGATTGAGGCCACCTCAACAGGTTCCTTGTATCGGAGGCTTCCGTCGGTTTTAACGGCTTGGAGATAGATCTCTTCTTCAAAGCCTCGCTCCGTCTCGTATTGCAGGAATAACACATAGAAATAGCCGTCTTGGAACCAAGCGTTTACAATAGAGTAGGCCTCGTCTGAGTCATCGTTGTCAGTAAGCTTAACCTCGATTGGCTTGGTATCTGAAGTGGCATTTGCTGGCAAGATTGAGAAATAGATTTGGTCTGGAGTATCTTCACCCTCGTCTCTGATGGATAGGAAACCAGCATAGCCAACCGCGGCTATTCCCATAACTCCATTCCTTGATTCGATTTGAATATCAAAAGAAGTGTCATCGCCTTTTGTCTCAAGAGTCGAGGTGTCAATAGCTCTTCTGATGATTGATTTGGAGGTGCCTTCTTCCGAATCCCAGTCAATGGACCAAAGATAGATCGTTTCATTCGTGTCGCCTGGAGAGAAGAAAACGCTGTTCGCAGTAGCGTTTAGGAAGAGCTTAGCATCTGACAGGGAAGTGTTTAATATAGCTTTGGGTACTTGAACGAACGAGGAGTCGGTGATTGTTGTTTTGGAGAGTTTGGCCATGGTGGCAGTCGTACCAAGGAGTAATAATGCGAGTACAATGATCGATTTCATTGTGATTGTGATTGTGGTTGTGATTCTGATTGCTATTTAATTTAGAAACTACAAAATTAATTTGGAAATTCTAATTAAAATTGCTTTGTCGGCTATTGATTTATATAGGCAAAGTTTCGATCAGCAAATCAGTAAATTAAGCAGCGCCAACGGTGATTCAAAAAATTAACAAGCGGTTTATCAGCAGAGCTATTAGCCGTTTATAGATACTATTTGTTCTTGAGAGGTTAGTCAGAGGTTTTTCTACCGTATGCGCTAATTGTCATCTGACCTCCATTATAAAATTAGAGATTTATTCTGTTTCAATACTGCGTAATTTTAGAAGGCTAGCCCTTTTTAGCAGGCAAGAAATTTCCGATCAAAGCGAGGATTTTCAGTATTTGCATAATCAAAGCTGACTTTCACACAGAAGGATATCAAAAACTTAGCAAGTATAGGGCTCTTTAATTGACAAGAGCCCTTTTCTATTGTATAAGCAGACGTTCTACAGGGCAAATAAAATAAAGAATGTCTTGACATTTAATTTTGTAAAGCTTTGCTGAAAAACGCCGTTTGAGATGAAACATAGAGACTACTGCAAATACTGTGCTCTACTCTGCTCTGCTACCAAGAAAGAAATGGATGTGAATTAGAATACCAGAAAGCAGATATTCTCAATAATTTATTCAATCCATTTGGTTTTGTTTGTTTTTTTTTTTGGAGGATGGCAAATTTTTTAAGGCAAATATTTATTTTGATACGAAGATGCATTCAACATACGATATGTTTCCTCACTTAATTTGTATTAGTTGAGCAGTCGAAGTTTTGATCCTCATTGTTAAACATCAAAGATCTACATAGTACTCTAATCCTAATTCACTCTTGCTGCGATTTATAGCTAAACGACTAATCCAGGACATACATGCTCAGATACTTCTATTCAACAGCCTACTCAGAATAGGAATACTCTTTTAATTTGACTTTGCATTTTAGTTTGTTGGGATTTTAGTTGATAAAATATTGCATTATATTGAATTATAGAATTGATATCATTAACAATAAGCTTTTTTCTAGAGTTTTTGCATTACATCGAAACGAAAGATTAATTACACAAATTTAGATTTTCCTAAATGGCGAATTATGAGGCAAGTGCTTTTCATAACTGCAGAAAGTCTATTCAAGAACTTTGCCCAGGTATCCCTTTGAGAGTTTGCCGGTTCCGAAATCATAGTCAACAATAGCAGCCCACAAAGCGCCAGCAGCATCTTGGAAGAACGCCACATTGCCTTGGCTCTTAAGAAGAGTTTTTTGATCCAAGAGCTCAGACCCATCAGTTTTGAAAGCCTTGACGACATACTCAACATCCTGCTGTCCATAGAATTTCACAACAACACTGAAACCATCCTGGTAAGTTCCTGACTGAATCACAGGGCTTTGGTAGTCTTCTGGAGCTTCAATGTCAAGTGTCTCTGGTTTTGAGGTCGCTCCATTGTAGTACACTTTCAAGTCTTCTTCGAGTTCGTTATCATCTTCTTCGAATTCTTGACGAAGAAGCACAACTCCTGAGACTTCAGCAGCGGTGATCATACCATCAGGATAGTACACCACAGTATCAGTGTCAGTGACCAGTTGAGTAGGTTCATCGACTTGACCATTTGAAATTGACATAGTAGTTTGCATGGTAGTTTTGGTCTCGTAATCCTTATAGACAACATATATGGTTGAAGCGTCTTTGTCTTTATTAGGTCCAGCGATAGGGACTGTAGTTCCAGCAGGGTTATCAAGTGTAGCCACCTTGACAGGAGCATCGTACATAAGAGTGCCATCGGTCTTAATGGCTTGGATATAGAGTGTTTTTTCATCTCCCGTGCCCATATCGAAGTCGGTATAAAACATCCAGAAGGCGTTGTCTGCGAACCAAACGTTGTTGAAGAAATAACTAGTATTCTTGTCAGTGTTCTCGGTGATCTTAACGTCGGTGGGTTGGTCATCAGAAGTCGCATTAGCTACCAACAGGGAGAAATAAAGCTGGTTTGGAGTATCTTCGCCATCGTCTCTGATGGATGGGAAGCCGAGATATCCGATTCCAGCTTGTCCCATAACTCCGACCTTTGATTTGATCTGGATGTCAAGAGTAACATCTTCGCCTTTAGCTTCCAGAGTTGAGGCATCAATGGCTCTCCTAATGATCGATTTCGTAGCTTGGGTCTCGAAATTCCAGTTTATGGTCCAGACATAGAGAGTTTCGCTCGTGTCAGCAGGGGAGAAGAAGACAGTATCAACATATGCACCGGAGAAGAGTCCTTCCTTCTCTTCTGAAGGGTTGACTACAACTTGTGGGGCTTGGATGAATGAGGAGTCAGTGATTGTTGTTTGGGAAACAGCGCCCATCACGGCAGTGGTGCCGAGGAGCAGTAGTGCAATGGTAGTGATGAATTTCATATGAATTGATTAGTTTTAGATTGTATTATTAATTTTGTATTATAGGGTGTTGATATTGAATTAAATAGTCAACGATTAAAACATTTAATCCAGTAAATTCGCAACATTGCTGAATTAATATCTGGTAAACAGCTTGTTAGCAGGAATAATAACCGTTAATCCGGATATCGAATGATCACTCTTAAAGGCGAGATAGACGGCGCTTTCTTCCATATCAGTAACGAAAAAGTTTGCTTTCAAATTGAAGAAGAGCCACTGAACCGAAAATTCTTTATTGTGGGTATCTGGTATCCATAGCGTACTTAAAATATATCTGTAGCCGTTGGAACGTGGGAAATTCGAATCGATTGTTGAGCCATTTCAGCAGATAGTCAAACATTTTACGACTTCAAAATCCAACGAATACGTTTTTCAGTTGAAATTGTGAAGGAACAGCTTTTTTCATTCATCATTATAATCACTCTTCACGATTCAACTATCATTTGCTTCTCAATCTCTATTCAACACATATACAGTCAATTTACAACGAGAACAATTCCCCCTGTTTTGTTTTTTTTTTCTTTCTCCATTTTTTTTAGGCTTAAATTTCAAAAAATTCATCTACCACTTCGACTACTGTGCCAATGAACAACTAGTTTCCCTCATATATACATAAAATTATCTTGTTCGTAACACAAAACAGCTGTTGAATCTACTAAATTCCTGCCAATTCATTTCCAGTATGATGCGCTGGTAAGAACTGCCAACTCCCTTTCGTAAATCACGCTATCTAGATCTGATTAGCATCTCAACGCTTTAAAGCTACTCCAATAAGCACGTGTGATCTAGTCCTAGGTGCAATTTATGAATGTTGGTCAATCAGTGCGACTGTAGATCATAATTACCGCAATTAAAATTATTGTGGAAAATTTATTGCTGATTCATTTGTTCTTTTCTGAAATAAATTTTTCTCATCAAATCTCCTAATAATCAGTAAGTTCATGCTAGTTATGAGTTGCTTTTGTTGGAATTGTTGATTTCAGTTCGAGTTGGTTTTTCTTTTTCTTGAGCAGCAAGCTTTAAGTCCAAAATTTATCCAGTATTGAAAATTAAGTTAGCCGATATGATTTGTTCGAAGTTCGAAATAAAATTTATTCACCATTGCCCAATCCTTGTATTCACATCGGTGAAGGACTTTGATATGATGACGTGTCCTTCGGAATACAATACTCTTAGAAAGAAGGCGTTGCTGCATAAAGAAGAGTTAAAAAATAACATGAAGGAGACTCTTTCTTGCTAGTTTCTTGAAATATATTGTTAAGATGGAAGTCTTATCTAGATTTGTAAGTTGATTGAATACGTTGATTCTTCGGTAGTAACAACTTTGGAAAGCTAGCCTGTTTTAGAGTCATTGGTTATTGGATTGAAGAAGATTGATTATTTTGTGCAGGAAGATAGACATTAAGAGTACTGATTTAGGTTTTTGCACGTAATTTTGTAGAATTTCGTAATTTTCACGATTCTGGATAGGCTCCAGCTGCCAGGCCATCATATGGTTGAAATGGTAAATTCAAATATGCAAAATTTCTTGTGAATGATAAACTCTCCGCCCTTCTAAAGCAAGTTATCCATTTCAAGACCACAACGACTAAGTCACTCTGTCTCTTCCGACACGTTATGCAAAGATTTGTCACATTCCATAGTTCATCCAATCAAGCCCCACTCACTTCCCAATTATATTCCATTTCGATTTAATTTATTCATCCAAATTTTCTCTTAGGGGAAGTATAAACCAGCTACAAAAGACTTGAATTTCTTGATTTTGTGGGTTAATTCAATAGATATATGTCTTACTTAGTCCTTAGATGAATTAGAGAAGTTTTACCAAT
>ENA-UOTX01001655-UOTX01001655.1-compost-metagenome-genome-assembly--contig:-NODE-1655-length-14807-cov-20.048948_pt1 | contig 14807 bp, 8 predicted proteins | sample MGYA00238143_ERZ746982 | MGnify/ENA primary metagenome ERZ746982 (study PRJEB28758, sample SAMN06268862) | compost metagenome | isolation source: single cell | place: USA: California, Emeryville, Joint... | reverse complement strand
ACAGATTTTCAGGTCCTTAAAAGAGCTACTCTCCTTTACAGGCCCTCACAACGACAAACTCGCAATTCTAAAAAATTCTCAGGCCATTCTTGCGGCCATCACTGACGAGAACCGCCAAGAGTATAAAATTCCCTCACACCCACCAGCTAATTCTCCTTTAGATTTTGGTTGAGTCTGATCGACCCGGCTGAAAGAGAAGAGATATCCCACCAGTTCAAAGCCCTTATAGAAACAGCAGAAGTATCTCATTCTTTGTGAATTTATCATTCATCATCATCCAATATCTTCCTCTTTAGCTTCAAAGTATGCTTGACGAGCTCTCCATCAAGGCACAGATCATCAAAAACGTCGAAGAGGTCGTCCAAAGAATCAATTTACGATGGAAGAAAATCCGAAAGAGCAATCAGCCATCGCTTGCAATCGATGAAATCAAAATGAAAGAGTAATTTCGCTCCAACCTCCTTCCTTTTACATGGACAACCCCTATAGCATTGAATTAACCCTATTCTGCTTCTCGTTGATATATCCACAGTTTGAGTACCACCCTAGCTGGAGTGCAATGGCCTCGCTGTTGTACCTTGTCGGCCGGAGTCCCGAGAATACGATAAAACTATTGCATTTCGTTTTGACTAAAGTCTTCCCAAAGGTAAAGCCGATTATAATAGAGATCTAACCCTCTGCAAAAGCATTTTTACGATTCAAAATCGAGTGTGGACGTGCGGTCTGTGGAACTGATAAAGTTCGGAGTCATCGTAAAGAATCGCTATCCTGAGCTCCTCTCAATACTGGTTATCCAAGAGCAAGCGTTTAATCATCGACATACATTTTCTTACGTAAGTTTGAGCGGAAAGAGTGAATATTGACTAGGCTTGTCTAGGATTACATTGGATTCGAGATGTTCATCGATGCATTTATTCATCAGCATTATTGCTCTCTATTCGCAGGATTCGAGACTTACGATCTGGTGCTGAAAATATGGGACTGGCTATTCGTTTACGGGTTCAATATCGTGCATGCGTAACGCAAGTTTCTAGAAAAACTCCTAGCTTATGTATTAAATTCTCAAAGAATTGCCACAGTAATGCTCGAACAATTACAGAAGAAATTCCTTCAGAAGTTTGAAGATACGTTCGCTAGGCTAAAAGACCTGCCTATCTCACCAGAGCGAGTTGGAATTGCGATATTGCAGATCAAGTTCACTTTTCTAAAGAAGCAAGTGACTCCAAAATTGCTCTTGAAAGCGTTTTATCGTGCTACTGAGGCCGAATATCAGGTATCTACGCTTGCTATGTCAGCGGGGAATGTAATCACATGTTAATAGAAAACGTTTTTCGAAGAACTACGGTTAGCCAGTGAAGAGGCGTTTGAGATAACGAAGGAGGCGATTGATGACCGCTTGAGCTATATCGCAGCGTTCCGCAGTCTCCTTGTCGCGCAGGGACTCTCGACAACGATACAAGGTGTATCTCTGGTGCTTAAAACGATTGAAGCGATACCCAAGGTAATTTATTTCGAATGAAAAACATTAATTAATATACATACTACTATGTTGCCATTAGGATAAACTCTCTTATAATGATCTAGTTACCCATTGGAACCCGCCTTTCACACTCACGCATTTAATCGTCTCTAAGCTGCTGCTTATTGTCGATCAAGAGGGAGACGGCGAGGTAATTCCCTTCATATTTTCTTCCCTAATTAATCCATTATAGATATCGAAAAGAGATTTTAAGCTGCTGCTGATATTGAGTTGCTGCAACGGAATCGAGGAACGAATGACAATGCTCTGGCATCTCTTCTTCCCCGATAAGTAAGTCGCTATTAATCAAACAGTCTAATGAGCGATTGCAGATCGAAAGTGCCGATCAAAGACTGTATTTTCTTTCTAAAAGAGATCGAAAAAGCCCTCGACCAAAAGAACTCATGGGTCCGTGCAAACACGCTGCAAATCTCCTTACGAATGACCGCGATGAAAATGGGCGAGCAGAAACGCGGCTCCAAGAGGCGGACTTTCCTGTTCTCGACCTATATCAGCTGTGCAGACATAGTCTCTTTCTTAAAAACCGAGGTCCTGACCTACACGATTCCTCGCTCTCTCAATGTATAAAAGCTTCAGTAGGACAACAATTGACAAATTTCCATTGAAACTAGATTATTGATAGTAGAAGAGAGGATAAAGACCTGTCCCTAGGAATCAAGACCCGCTTCGAGAAAATTCAACATGGGCGTGACGCGGCACAGACTGAAAGCGATTCGGACTCTGAAGAAGAGACTGAAAACTCCGTAAAGGAGAAAAGAATGAGAAAGAGGCTCGAAATCTTGCAGTTGAATGGGCAGATCAAGACAATCCCTCAGAAAATGACAAAACATTTCGAAGTCTTTGGCAAGAGCATGCTTACCAAAGTTTTCGGCCAAGGGTTCTTCCCGAGCATACGAAAACAGAAAAGACAGAACACCCAGTCGTCGAATTACCAAGGCGCAGATATCTATAACAAACTCTTTTCTCGGGGGTCCAAAAACACATTGAGTAGTCCTAGCGAAACCACCAAATCTCTTCGAGAAGAAAATTCAAGCCAAGGTCTAAACATGAGTCAAGAGAAACAGAAACCTCGTATCGCCAATGTTTTTGGGAAAATGATGGAGATAAGAGACGATGGGACATATGCAGAAATCAATAGGACCTCACCAGTGCAAACGATACAAACGGAAACGAAAGAGCTAGAGACTGAGCCAAATAAGAGGTTAGACGACTCTGAAATCCGAAAAAGTACATTATTTGACGGAGGATTTTTGTTGAAATAACTTCTTTCCCTTTAGGCAGCTTGAGATCCCTTGAAAATACTCCTTCAGATAAAAAGAAACGTGTCGGGTTTCTCGAAGAAGGCAAAGCGTCTGCTGAGCCGAGCTCTGGGTCGTTTGTTAATCCTGTGAATTGGGGCTTCCTAAACATGCTCAAATCCGCTGAGAATCCTCTCTCATTGCTGGGAGAAAAAGGTGATAAAGGAGATAGCACAGATGCTAAGGTAGTAAGAGATGAGGACCCTTTAAAAATGCCGACATTTGGTGCTGGCACTGAAGCAAGTCCTTTTGGTCAGCTTATTTCAACAGGAACATTTGATCCGGTGCTTATGGCTGCTTATCAAGAGAGAAATCTAAGCACTGAAAACCAGGGAGCAAAAGGTGACTGTGACCTCATTCAAATCGAAGAGGAAGAAGAGAAATTTTATATTAACCAATCAAAAACAGAGCTAAACGAAGAAAATTCGAAAGGACATACGCTGCCTCGCTCCTCTATGTATCCTGAAGGAAATGTACAGGATGGGAATTTGAACACTAGGATTAATCTGCATGCAGAAATGAAGCCATTGGGCTCCAAAGAAGACGAATTAATGGACTCTTTTGGCTCTCCTCAACAGAGACCATCCAATAACATGACTCAGAGTGGTCAAAGCAATCCCGCATCAGAGCAAAAATCTTTCTGGAAGGAAGGGATTCAAAACTTCAAAAAAAAGCAAAAGGAAGAGGAAGAAGCGAAGAAACAGCAGAATTCGTTTTGGAAAGAAGGCATTCAAAACTTCATCAAAAAACAAAAGGAAGAAGAAGCGCTTAAAAAACAAAAAGAGAGCCTAGGCCTTGAAAAAGCAGTTGAGCAACAATCTAACCAACTTCTTCCGTTGAACCAATCTTCACAGGGTATCAATTCAAATGAGCCACCAAGCAATATCAGGACTACTACGAATAAAACGGAAAATATCCCAAGTTTCAATAAACAACTCCAAGAAAGCGGGAAGCTGAACTTCAACTCGCCACATTTGTATTATTTAGATGGAAATATCCTCCATAATGCCTCTCAAGAGGCGATTTTCCCTCAATCTCGATTTCAAAATTCCTCAGTCACCAAACTATCAGCTAATGTCCGGGTGTTGGATAACGGTTCATATACTGCTGGGAAGTCTGAACAATCAGCCCCTATGAATAAAGCTAGCACTCAGGAAGTTCGTAGCAGTAGTCAAGCGGTAAATCTCGAAGCAAGTAACAATGGGCTCAAAGCTTCAACTATTAGTCGTCAGGAACGTCAGGAGGCAAACAGTAATTATTTAAACACCAATCGCTCTCAGCAAGAGAGAAATATCAATCGCTCGCAGCCCGAGAGCAACACCAGCATACTAGATGAATTTATCTTCAACCTAGCAGACCGCTCGATTGACAATAAGATACTCTCTACTCCAAAAGAGCTTTCTATCTTGGAGAGTCCCAAAAATCAGAGCGTAGTAAAAACCGGGTCCAATAGACCTTCGATATCACAACAAAAAGTTTTGAATACTCCTAAAACCGAGGGATTGCCCTCGCAATCTCTTGCTAAGAAACCCAGTATAAAAACCGAAGAAAGACCTCCGAACTTTGGATTTAGTAAAAGCAAGCAATATCATGTGGAGACCACGTCGACCGAGCCTAACAAAAAAGACATTGTGATGACGAATGTTGTTCCTTCTAACAACACTCAATACGTTGTTCCCTCTCGTCACGCGGAGAACGTTGTTTCATCGAATCACTCGCAAAATGTTGCTTCTTCCAGCAACACGAAAACAGAAAATCAAAACAAGCAACTGCCTCAGGAGCAGCAAGTTCTTCCTGATCTGGACAAGTTGATGAGGCTAAGTCCAAATTCCGCTGTCACTATCCTCATCGGAGGTGCCAAACGCTCGCAACCTGTTCGGAGTGTCACACCAGATGTTGTCCGACCGACTGCTAAAGAACGTGACTTATCTAATCAAGTGCAAAACGTTACTTCATCCAGCAACACGAAAACAGACAATCAAATTAAACAACTGCCTCAGGAGCAATCGCAAGTCCTTCCCGATCTGGACAAGTTGATGGGGCTAAGTCCAAATTCCGCTGTCACTATCCTCATGGGAGGAGCCAAACGCGCACAACCTGTTCGAAGTGTCACGCCGAATGTTGTCCGACCGACTGCTAAGGAAAGTGACTTGGTAATCATCCCGAGAAACCCTAAAGATAGATTGGAGCTTCAGTCCTTGGCTTCTCAGCATTCAGCTACAAAAACTCTTTATCATCTTTTCGACAACAGATACCGAGCTGATCAGCAATCAAGGCCTGTAGATAAACAAGACACAGTATTCACCCAACACGCTAATAAAGAATTCAACAAATTAACCTCTCCGCTTCTCCGCGCTTACGAAAACCATCTTAATAAAGACATAGTTGGACAGCACAACATCTCGACCAGAGAGGATTTGCCGACTTTCACAAACGAAAGCAACTATTCCCGAAGTCCTCGTTTCGCTCAACCACAAAGAGCAAAAGCATCAGGGATAATTTATTTTAATACTGACGCATTGCTGACTGATGAAAGCACTTTTACTTTCACTCAGAACGAGACTCAAGCCACTGAACGTAAGTCGCGCTTTGGTAGTCTTTTTGAAAGTCCAGAGAGCTCAATGCCATCGATGCAAGACCTGCCGTCGACAAAATCAAGGAGTATTATCGACTCTAGGGTAGTGTCAGAGACACTGTTAGACTTCTTTAAAGGCGGAAACTCGCTTAACAGAAGCAGGCAAACAACTCCCCGTGATGCGAAGGTCGAGCTTACCCCTGAGAAGAAACCATTAAAGCAGCTCAACACTCCAGAGGTGAAGGATATGGGAGGCTTTTTCAATAAATCAGGAGTTTTTCTCACTGGCAAGTTCCTTGAGGAAGACGAGGACAAAGACCTCTTTTTCTACAGAAGGCCTGTGAAAAAGGAATTCAACCCAGTGAATGACGAAAAGCCTGTGTATTCAATGAAGTCCACTCTAGCTGATGGCGATGAGCACAGCGAGCCGAGCTTGGTGATAAATCGGGCCGGTAGAAAGGCTCAAATTACGAAACCGATTCAGAAGAATCGGGTGAGGGTGGAGCCAGGTACGCCAGAAAAATACCGTTACTTTGAAAAAGACATCGAAATGGATGATTACGATTATCAGATCCAAAAACTGAGGGAAAAGGGAAGCAAGCTGAAGAGCCAGGAGGTAATACCGGCGAAAGAGACATCTCTTAAGAGTATGTTGGACTATTTCGATAAATGGAAGGAGACTAAGATTTTTTAAAGTAATTTTAAGTGAAATTGAGGGGAAAAGCCATATTAAATGTCAAATTGCATTCATTGCTACATTTTTTATGAAATATTATTTATTTGACTACTTACTAAACTCACATCCAATAATCTGAGGGGCTCGAGGGTAGGGTGTATCAAGGTTCATTTAGGTTGTTTGAGAGGATTTTTTAAACTTATTTGCGAATTCGCAAAATGCGTAATCAAATAAAATTTGAATTTTGGTTAAGCTGTTAGTTAAACGTTGATATTCAATTTAAAATTAAACATTTGTAATTGAGACAAGCTACAGATTATTTGCCGACTGAAGACATGCAAGAGCCATTTACCAAGATCAACGACGAGTTCTTCGATTTGTCCGATATCCCAATCAATAAAAACGAAAGTAAGCTTCCCTAAGGAATTTTCATGTGAAAATTCTCGATTAGATGTGGAAAAGGCAGCAGAAAGCGAACTAATTGATGAACCTTCAATTACAGACCGATATGAGGTCTACCGAGCCAAGCTACCCAACATGGACCAAGAGATCCCTGAAGGAAACACCACAACGAACAAAGAACAACTGGTTCAGGCAGAATACTACAAGACTTACAAAATTTACAAAAACCCGTCTCTATCGAACTCCCAAAGTCAGGTTATGACGGGATTCAGCGGACAGTTTACCAGAGAAAGCATTGAGTCTGCTAAAAACGAGAAGAATCCTGTTGTGCAAAACTTGATTAAAGATAGCGACGAGCAAATCACGATGATCAACAAAATGCTTGAGGAACAGAGGAAAAAGAAGTCTTTTCAAAACGAGATACAATCAGACGATGATGAGGAGAAGGCTAATAAAGCGTATTTGAACAAGAAGCTGATTTACATCGGTCAAGAGAAAATGAACTATTCGCTTCTGTCTCAGCGCGAAGAGAGCCTCGAGCATGAGCTTTGGACAAGTAAGTCCGCGAATGATAGGCTCGGGCAGGAATACAGTGGTGATAGTCAAGCCAACCTCCTTGAGATCAAAACCGCTTCTGATAAGGAAAAAACTGCAGCAGATAAAGAAAAAAGCGCTTCTACTAGCCTTGAAGGTCAAAATACTGGAGAAACTGCTGAGAGAGGACCTCTTCCGGATGGTTCGAGGTCCCGGTCAATGAAACAGCATGGAAAAGCGACGTCTGCTTCCTCTTTTAGCAAATATAAGACTCACGATCGTAACTCGTCGACCAGCACAACCAGAGAAAAATCGTACTCGCTTAAGGATAGATCCTCGAAATCTCGAGACAAGCTGCCTATTGAAGAGCGCTTGAAGCTCCAAGACCAAGCAAGAGAAGTAATTTGTTGGGTTTTGTGACTGGAATTAATTTGTAACCCTAGGCAAGACTTGAGAATCTTCGCAGAATGAAAGAGCTCGCAGAAGCTGCCGAGTTGAGAGACCGGCCAGAAATTTCCAAAAACTCTAAAGCAATTGTTAAGAAAAGCGAGAAGTTTAGAAAACAAGTTGATATTTACCAACGCTGTGTCGAATTCCAGAGAGAAAAAGAGGTATTTTTACTAAATCGCTGGCTCTCTTAATTTCTTTGTAAAAAGCTCATTAATATGACGAAACAGAACGAGAAAATCGCTGAAACTGAAGCTGAGTGCACACATCAGCCTGAGGTAACCTTAAACAATGCTGAGGAGAACTTAATTTATGACTCTCAAATATAGATAAATCCACAATCACGCCATTTGCACCGCCAAATAGACTCACTTTTCCAGTGGAATGAAAGAAAGATGCGCAAACATCAAGAATTACAGCATGAAAAGGTACTCAGAGCGTTTATTTGAGTGTTTAATTGAATTTTGACAAAGGATCAAAGAGAATTAGAGGAGCTGAGACATATGCAAAGGAAAACATTTTCTTGTGAAGGAACGCGCAGAATTCTCCAGGAAAAAGGCTCCCGCTCTAACGAACCTGTGGAGAAGCGCTTGATCAACCAAGGTCTGCGTTTGGAGAATAAGCTGAATGCGATTCGAAACAAAGAGTTGCAAGATAAGAAAACCGCGGTCCCAAAAATCAACAAAAACTCGGAAAAAATGCTGAAGCTAAAAGGTCATACGTCCCTCTATCAGAGGTAATGCGATAGTTTCCAAGATGGTTTGCTTATCAAGGAATTTATAGATTAGCGGGGTCGTTAAGCTCGAAGACTAAGGGGAGCTCGGAAGAGTCTGGGCTTTTTAATTTCGACCAGCCAGACAAACGCATCGAGAACTCAGGCGATTTCAATATCGAGGCTCATAATGAGAATAACACGGCAAAATCATCAGATAGAGCTGAATCTCGTCCATTACAGATCTCCAGAGAGGGCAAATATATGTCCTTGAATGATAAATCGAATGACTTCAGACCTAATATCGAGTCGGTGCAAGAATACTATTCTCCAAAGCAAGAAATATACCAAAAAAGTCTGAGAATGAAGCACTCAGAGAGCTCCAACAGCAGCAAATTGTCCCATAAAGAATCTTTTCAAAAGGAAAATATGAACTCGCCTCAAGCCAACTATTTCGCCCAAGGCAAGTTCTCTCAAGTCCAAGTGATGGAGAACAACTTGCAAGCTTTGCAGCAAGCGTTCCATCAGGAATCGAATCAACAGGAAGGAAAATATGGCATTAGAACCGATGAAACGAAAGTTACAAAGAAAGGCTATAAGGCCATAAGGGAAAGCCGTAACCAGGCCGCGAAGGAGCTCAAATATAAATCTCAAGCTCCAAAACTTGGTATTGCGAGGGAAGAGCCAGTTTCCGAGGTAATTGAGGAGCGCGGACGAGCTGGTAGACCTCAGGGAACTAGATGCAATGAAATTAAGGAAATTTCCAGAGAAAAGCATGTTCCTAAGCAATTCAATTTGGACCTCAATGACCTTATCTCCCCGACAGTCGGAAGAGGGATCCAAGCGTGCTCTACCAAAAGCAACGCCACTCAGCTCGAATATAGCCTTTCACACTGTAGTTCCTTCACAAAAGCGTCCCCACAGTCCTATCTGAGTTCTATTCAAATGAGACAAAATAAGATTTTCGCCAGCGGAAAAGACGGAAAGCTACTCATTTTGGACAAAGGCCTCGATATTCGTAGTCCAGCCCTCAAGGAGTTCGAGGTGATTATCTCAAATCGAGAAGAATCGGTAGAGGCAAGCAAAACCGCAGAGGCTGATGCGGTTGCGAGGAGAAATCTGGCCTGGTTGAACTCTAAGAAGGCTAAATTGGAAGCCATGGCAGAGATCAAGATGAAAGATGAGCTGACCGAATGTACATTTAAACCAGCGCTTTATAGTCCAGAAACAGATTGGAAAGCGATTTTACAGCCGAGACTCAAGGTTGAGCAGGTCCAAGAAACTCAAAAAACATATATGCAGAAGTGTGAGCGTTTCGCTGAAGGTTCTAAGCATGGCTCTGAAAAGAATTTGAGGATATTAGATCAAAATAGCAAGGTTTCTGGTTATTCGAATGTTGCTGGCGGGACTGAGAAGCGTGGTGGGAACTGGGAAAGTGTGAAACCAAAAACTCAGGAGTCGACCATACCTAGAGCAGAATCAAAAGAAAACTTTGCTCATCCTTATGCAACAATGATAAAATCTGCTTTTTCGCCTAATGCTCGGCCGTATAGTGCGAAATTTGCTGAGGCTCAGCCATCGAACCTGAGGACTGTTCGATAGATATTTTTTTCATGGTTTAGGATGAGTCAGAGAAATGACTATAGCAGCAGATATTTATTTATTATCCATCCTTTTAACTCGCTGAAATATGTTTGAGATGTAGTTATTTGTACGTAATTAAGTGAATATTGTAATTATTCATCGATAAGTTTCACCAACAGCCGAGGTTTTATGCTTTTTTGAAAATTTGAAGCTACAATGATATCAGACGTTCAGATATATTCAAATTTTAACCCCCTTTTGGAGTCAAGCACCTCTAATATGCACGAACGTAGCACTAAATTGGAAAGGCTTTAATGCTTGCAATTCTTTTTAGATTGCCAAGCGAAATTGTTTCTAAAATGAATAATTATGAAACCTTTTTTTTCTCTAAGCTGTGAAATTTCCTTTATTATACATTTCAATCTCCTTTCTTCATTTTGACTAAAGGTTACTTTAACGCTTTGTTCATTATTGACAATCAATGTGCTTATTTCTCTTTGGACTAAATGACTGGACTTGCAAGTTAAATATTCAAATATTGAGCTAGTAGCAAAATTATTCTCTTTTTTCCACATAGTCTCTCAAATAAAACAAACAGACCGAGCTCCTTCTCTCATCTCAAAGTCAGACGAATCAGCTCTGGAGGGTCCCATACTAAGTACCTTGCCAGTCCTCATGTCTAGCACTTTGGCTGTTGAGCCGAGTGAGACACAGGTAAGCATGTCTCCACTTTGATTCCACCGCACGCACGAAATGACTTATGCCAGAGGTTCCTAGGTCAACAAATATTCGATGATAATAAGAACGAAGAAAATAATTTTACGTTCATGAACGCTATCAAAGGTTTTGACTATCTTCGATTGTCGTTTATCAAATATACTGATGTGTGGCTCCATTCCACCAGATGCCAACAAATCTCCATTGCTCGGACAGACATCAATCGATGCGATCAAGTCTTTTTAGAATTAATTAATCTTGTTGCGAATCACATGTGAGGATATTATTAGTACTTTCGCCTAGCTGGAAGGGGCTCTTTGAGGTGAAAGATTTCTTGATAACATCTAAAATATAGAGGTTTGTCTTTTCACACTTCATAAAACAGTATGGATTCTCCCAGATTCGTGCTCCATCTACAGCAAGCGCCCTGCTCTGAAGACAGATAATTACACTTTTAAACTATTTATATTTGGGAGAACGTTATTACCTTCGTCGCTGCCAATTTGCAGATGGTAGCTATGACTGCTAGTGCTCAAGTCTGAAATCAAACATCCACCAGAATTGCTGGTGGCTGCTACACTCTCTCCAGTAGGATTGATATCAAAGTAAGCAATCTCACTTTTAAAATCTGACAAGAGGATAAGAGTGAGGTGAGGAGTCAAAAGGATGAAGCAACTACCATTCTCTGAGTTCTTCCTGAATCCTCGTGTGGGTACATAACCTTTTTTAAGAATTTCACATTATGGTGCTTCTTCTGTCCGGAGTACTCAATATTCCACAGATGATAAGTCACTTTCTTGGTAAGAGGAATTGCACCAAGGAGATTTCTTCTCGCATTATAGACCACATCTTCGCTAACGGTCCCTATAAGAATAATGAAATGAATAGTGAATATTCGTATTTTCCAAAATTTATAAATTCTATCTCCGAATATTTGTGCGAAAGAGTAAATTTTCTTTACTACATTCTGGGAAACATCAAATATTTCCAAATTCGCTGATATTCTGTCGAGATAATTGAGAGAGACGAGTAATCTGGTGTTTGGAATTTCTTTCACGGTGGTGATATTTCTATAAAAATCTGGAATAAAGTTAGATTATTATTGACTTTATATGTGGGAATCGAGACCTTAAGGATCTGTGTATTCTATTTGAGCTCCATCAAAGGTAGTGTAATTTTTCTTCGTATTAAGTCCTACGATGTTGATTTTGTTGTCTTGGCACATACTCCAAGCAAACAAAGGTTCCTCTTGTGTTTGTGCTCCCTTATCTAGGCCTGATGTTGATGAATTTTAATATTCGATCCTTTTAGTTCGTTTTTGAGCTGGAATCTTTTTTCTTACCTGGGGTTAAGCTACTGTTTCCCATTTTGCTTTGATGGTTCTCAGTTTCAGCAAATTTATTTATTTTAATTTCTTACTCTGGTACTTATGCTCCCATAAATTTCCGAAAGATTACGATCTCAACACAAGAAAAATAAAAAATTAGAGATTTTCCTGAAAGAATTGTCTAGCCATCCTGACCGAGATCCCGAGGAGCCTAGAGCCAGTCTCTCCCCATTTAAAATACTCAGATCTCGGACCTTAATACCTCAGAATCGGAATTTCGACAATTAAACGACAGTATTAAAGCTATCATTGGCGATAAAATCTAATTAGAAGTTTAAGTGATGCTCAACTCAATAATTCTATCCTTTCATTTCTCTCATTCTCAAGATTAATATCTCATTCTTAAGATTAATATTTCACTGCAATACATGAGTTTAATCTTTGAGTTCCAACTTCTATATACCAAAGAAACTAAATTATTTTCGAAGAGGAGGTGACAGATCAATAACAATTCTGAAACAAAACCACAGATCAGATTGCTCTGGGCATTTCGAACAAATCGCTACATAAAGTAATTTGATAATAATTTATAATCAGATCATTAATCTCAAGATAAAGAACAAAAACCGCATATAAATCTTGAGTCAAACAATCAAAGGATTACTGATAATGATACATTTGCAGTCAAGACATGATGTTTCTGGCAAAACTCACAAAACCTACTTAACAAAAAATTGGAACCAATAATACCAGATGAAAACCACCAGCACTCTCAAAAATTAGGCACCCAACAGCAAAACCTAGAATCAGATGAAAATTGCAGGCACAGATATATGGTCGTTGTCTTTGAAGTAGCTGATGCCCCCAAAGTCATACATTACTTCGAAGAATCTAGAAGAAATTGATTTGTCAGGAGCAAGATTTGAGCGGACATTACTGAAATGTATAAAGTATAAAGAACCCGAGAGTGTTATAGAATTACCAATATCCGAAAAAAATTGTAATGCATTCCATGCGTACGTCATTGAGCTCAACACAACTTGGACTAACCTACAAACACTTGATTTGAGAGACAACTCGATTGGTGATGAAGGGGCGACTGTATTGAGTCACAATACAACTTAATACAACTTGGACTAACCGACAAACACTAAATTTGAGCGATAACAGGATCAGTGCTATGATTCTCAAACAAATTTGAGGTGATTCCAAAAATTTCTTATCTGAAGGTCCATCTAAAGGATAATCTTCATAATTCAACTAGAAAGTTAAAGCTAATTCGAATTAGCCAGATATCTCTTGTTGCAATGTAAGCTGCAATTAATATGATCATAAAGGGGTCTTTGTTCATTTTTAACAATGATTTGATCTCATAACACCCCTCTTTTGTACCATAAAACACAATTGTCTTATTAAGATGGTGTTAGCCTGTTTGAGGTTGAGATTGTTGAGTGTTAATCTGAGAATCGTTTGGTTGAGAAATGGCTAACTGCGAAGCTTGAATTGGTGCTTATCTATCTTAATACAGCAGCAATCACAAAACTCGAATTCTCATTCCTAACTCACGTAAAATTTTGAAACAAATGTAAATCGAAATACTTATACAATCGAATGAAAAGATCGGCTATAGTAATTTCAATTGAGTACAAAAAAACATATCGTTACTATACAGATAATGAACTAGGAGCTGTTGGATTTATCTCCTCGGTTACTGGTGATGTGCAGGATCGCGTCTCAAGAAAGTCTGAGTTGACCTCCACCACTCCTTCAGGTCGCCAAGAAGCTGCTGTCCTTTTGGTCCTTTTTCAAAGAACGACGGAGATAGCTTTCCAATAGATTCCAACATTTTGGCGTGTTCAGATAATTCTTTAATATCAACCATTGATGGAAGATTACTCCTCAAAGACCTTTCACATGTTTCAACAACTTTTTCTTCAATTAGCTTGCATCTTCCCTCAGGAGAGAGCGCTAAACGAATTTTTTTGGTTTGAGGTTCTAAGTCTGTAATTGGAAGAACTCGTTTCGTTTTTGCTCTTTGCTCTTTTACGTATTCATAGATGTCTTTTACTAGCTGGAGAACTTGAATCAAGCTGAGTATCCCTCCTCCAAGTGTTGAACAAATCGTGAGGATGAGAAAAAGCAACCCCATTTCTACTGCAGTTGTTGCATCCACTTCAACATACCGCTCAATGATCCCAAAAATCAATCCGAGCGTGACACAACCGTATGATAATAATTCGATGAGAAAAGTAATTATTCTCATCCGTTTTTCTCTGATGGGCTGATATATCATCATATACAGAATGAAAGCGGTAGATAGAACCCAAATGATCGATATTTGAGCCATGGGAGAAAAGGTCATCAAGGAGAGAACTGCAACGGACACAAGGCTTTTCAGCAAAGAGATCGGGAGAAACAGTATCTGTAAAATTTTTTTCCGATTAACATCTTCAAATAGAACTTGGTATCTCTGTATTCGCTCTTCTCTTTGAGAATTCTCCGAGGAATCTGCAGTTTGAAGAAGATATTTCATATTTTTGAGAAGTATTGTAGAGACGAGTCCAAAGAGGGCCAGGAAAAATAGGAAGAAAAGAATTCCCAATGCTAATGAAGCTCTTGTAGCTACCGTTGGAGGTTCAAGTAAAGTGGATGAATACCGCATATTAAGGAGAGACCATAAGATTCCAGGTTGGTAAATCGAGAGAAGAAATACAAATAGAAAATTGCAAAGGGTGAAAACTTCGATCCGATTCATGAGTTGGTGTAGTTTATGGATGAGTTTGATGAAATAATAGCGATACTTCTTCCTACGATCAAATTTCTTTGGAATACTTGTTTTGCTGGTCACCTCTTTGAGTACTTTTTTCAATAAGCCAATCAAAATTGAGCCTCCGCCCAGTATGGAGACCCAGAGTAATAAGTTCGACAATTCATTGTTATAATTTTCGCTGAAAAATGGCGAGAGTTCGTATTCGTCAAATATTCGAGGCATCGA
>ENA-UOTX01001654-UOTX01001654.1-compost-metagenome-genome-assembly--contig:-NODE-1654-length-14811-cov-3.404099_pt1 | contig 14811 bp, 11 predicted proteins | sample MGYA00238143_ERZ746982 | MGnify/ENA primary metagenome ERZ746982 (study PRJEB28758, sample SAMN06268862) | compost metagenome | isolation source: single cell | place: USA: California, Emeryville, Joint... | reverse complement strand
TATTTTTGTCCTTTGGAGCTGGAAAGACAAGTGTGCTGCCCATCGGGTTAATTTATCAAGTAAAATAACGAAGTCGTTTTTATTATTTTCTCTCACTATTCGTTTTTGATTAAATAGACTCTCCAGTCCGTGGTAGAGGCTAACGTTGCTTCAATGGATAATGTGATTCAATGTTCAAAAAGATCTGATTTGCGAAGAGTGATCTAAGAATCTGTTTGTCAGACTGAAAATTTTTCACCTTTAATCGTGGACTCTTATTTGATAATCATTTATATTTGTTCTAGTTATTGTGCCACGAGCAACGCAAGATTGGAGTTTGATGACTCGTAGGAAACTGAGATGCATTTCCACTAACCCGATATTGGCGAGAAGCATGGGACTGACGGCTATTGATCCTGAAAACGAGCGAGCTGTGCAGAAAGTCACGGAATCTATTGCGAAGAATGGGCTTTTCAAAGAAATTGTGTTAAAATCTCTCTCGAATACACAGAATTGAGAGTTATAGGTGACTTCATTCATGTGTGCCTTTGGAGCAACGTAATTAACGAAGGCTTGTTAATAATAAACAGCAGATCTTTGTTAATTAGCACAAGTGCATCTAATTAATCCTTGTATGTAATATTATTACATATTAAGGCGATAATCATTGCCATAGTAATATTAGGTCGGCTAAATTCTCTACAATTTATATAGCTATTGCTGATTTGCATATATTGTGATATATATTCTAATTAATAGTCATCATTGCATCGGAAACCTAAGTGATATAAATTGTAACCCAAATCTATTTCTACATGCATTACTCACACATTTATATATTTGTTTTTGCACCTCTTTCTCATTTTTTATATAGCCTGTTAATGACATGTTTCGCACAATCACCAAATTATCTCGCAGAATCCATGAGAAAAATTATCATCATTGCACGCTTAATATTACTTGCCTTAGTCAGCTTACTACTCTCGAAGAAAGGCCAAGTCAACACGCATCATTAAGTTACTATCAATACATCTTTAAATCTTCAATGCAATAACTCGATGTCGAATTTACATACAACTGACCATGCAACCGTTAAGTACTGTAAAATTATCATTCAGAAACAACGATGTATTAAATATTCCAATAACCACAACACCAGTTCTAGCCCCAAGTGGAGATATCCGTCAATGTCAAATAAACAAATCCGTCGTCGTTTCTATATTTATAATATACATCAGTCACCATTGCATCTATTTAAAAATACCCTCATTAGAAATGCTGACTAAGGGGAGTAATTCTCACCTGATTTGAGCAATGTCTTTCCATTAACAAACAAATACAACGCTTTCTTTTCATCAAGTCGGTTCTTTTTTCTAAAAACTTGGAACAAATTCACCACTTTCAGCGAGCCGGTTATCATCATTCTATTTAGGACATATTAGCCATTTGAAACGAGTAGACAGATTCACATTTTGGGCGTTTCGCATGATTTGAGTGAAGATTTCGAGTCGCTTTGAACGATGAAAGGCAGAAGTCCTTTCGTTTCGCTCATGTAGCGCTCAGAGAGCTTCTTCCTCTCTTCAAAGGTAAGCTTCCTGATGTCGACAAGGCCTTCTGATTTGTTCATCCTCCAACGATTTCCGTTCTAAATTTATTCCGAATAATTATTTAGACTTCTCACTGCGTCTTATCACTTGGTCTCCGATCGGATTGAGATCATTTGTTTATTTATTTAATCGGCTTTAGGATTAGTAGTATCAAAACAAAAAATTTGAAACACGTCTCTATCCAATTGATCCATTGAAGAAATGGCTGACAAAAGATTCAAAGAAAAATATACCTTTGAAGAAAGACAGCAGGAGGCTAAGAAGAAGAGAGAAGAGCATCCAACGCTCGTTCCTATCATCATTGAGAAGCACAGCCGATCGAAACTGCAAGATATCGATAAAAATAAGTAACAAACGCATTTTCTTTTACCAAGGAATGAATGAATAATCCTTTTTAGATTCCTTGCGTCTCATGATATGAAATTCCAGGAGTTTCAAGCGAGCATTAAGAAGAAACTGAACCTCTCAAAAACAGATGCGTTATTCTTTTTTATTGCCGGGAAGAAGCTCGATAAGCCAGGTGAAATTTTTTGTGATATGATTCTCTAATGTCTTTCGTGGTTGATTAGATTCACTGATCAGAGATATCTATGAGAAGAGTAAAGATGATGATGGTTTCCTGTATATTACGTTCGCTGAATTAGAGGCTTTTGGCTGCTAGTTTCGAGATTATATCTATGTAATTTTGTATGTAACTGCAACTTGGAAGCATGTAATGAGTTGAATCCGCTTGACGTTCTGAATTAATGACTTTAATATGAATAATGAGACGAGTTGATAATTGATGAGATATATAGTTAACAATAATGAGCCAAAAAATAATTGGCAAAATCACACATATTGTTGCTGGGGATTGAGATGACGTTTTTGCTACTTGCGATGAAATACTGAAAGGGTTGCGTGTGAGATTATTAGAAATTATTAAATAGTATTGAATCCTCTCAAGAAAACAACAAATAATTTATTCAAAGTGCAATTTAAACCTGATGAAAATGAGAGGTAGTGATTGCTACGAAGAGAATCAAGAATTAGGGTATTTTTTGAGCTTTACTTATTTAACCTTAATTTCATTAGAAAATTTTGGATTACATTCAAAAACTTCTAATCCATCATTACTGACATTCATATCCACAACAGAAACAAACAAGCAAACAACTAACTTTTTCTTATTACAGATCATTATTTCAAAGAACTTTGAACTGCTGTGGTCATTTCTTTATTCAATAAAAAGAAGATGATTAGAATTGTCGTATTTTTTCAAATTATCTCAATGGAATTACTTTCAACCTATTACAAAACACGATCTCACACAAGTCACAAATTAACGACATTGACCAATTTTCATTTACTTCTCAACAGTAAAAACTTCAATTTCGTCAACAATGAAAGATTTCTCCCCAGCAAAGTAACTCTCAGGCTTGCTCACGCCTGTCGCATCATAACTGAATCCAAAGTGACTGTGGCTCTCTTTCAGAATGTTACAATTGGAACAGATGAAGATATCATAACCTCCTCCGAATGCCGGGCCAGCCTCCTCATACTTGAATATCGCTTGATCCGGCTTGATCACTCCGAACTTCTTTTTATCAGTCACCGAGAACAAGAACGCCTGGTCATCCACAGCAAACTGCGACGTCGTATCCCAAGCCTGAGTTGTATAGCCGCCAAACACTCGCTTATTCGCTCTCACAACGACCACAGTGTTCTTCTTTCCATCGCAATGCTTGTGGAAATCGCGGCAATCGAACCCGTGCTTGGTAGCCTTATATATCAAGTTCAGCTTTATTGGCTTCAATGGCTCAACCCACTTTCTCACCATGTTGTAATCTTCCTTGGCCATCAATTCTGGCTGGAAAACTTCAGGTTTTGGCACCGCCTCACTGGCTTCGACCGCAAACACCTCAATTTCTTTCACTGTAAAGGACGTGCCTCCCGTAATTTTCGACGCAGCGTGGTTTCGGCTTTCGTATGTAAGTCCTAAGCTCATCGATGAGTTATTATAGTTGCAATTATCCGCAATGAACAGATCATGGCCTCCACCAAAAGTTGGTCCGTAACTGGCTGTGCAATACTGCGCCCACTGTCGCTGCGCGGCTTTTACTGGATAATACGACTGTTCATCCAAACTGAACAAGAAATTGTTGTCAGATGTCGCGTAGATCCCTTTCGAGGTCCACGGAGCATCAGCGAAACCACCGAAAATCTTCCCGTGGTTAGACTCCACCAAAACGAGCGTTGGCCCTTGATTATCGCATTTCTGGTGGAAGGCTTTCGCGGTATATCCATCTCTCGAGCCTCTGTACAACAGTCTGAATTTAGGGGAAGGAGCCGTGATAGCCACGAGAGTGCGGAGGAAATCAAGCGACGATCGATCGAGCTTGAATACGGTGTCTATCTGCTTAATGAGATTCAGCGAAACCTCTTTCATCTCGTTATGAACAGTGAGCAAATCGTTAAATATTGGCGTGAGCGCCTTGCTTAAGATACTCTGAAGAGCTTCTTTATCACCCAGAATACTGCATTCAACAGACGGGAGCTGCTCTGCTTGCTTTCGAACGGCCAAGGCAATCTGGCGGAGGCTCTCGTAGTTAGTTGACGGATCATTTGCCTTGAAGGTTTTGATCTCATCAAGATCGTTCTGGATCTGTTTAATCAGTGACTCTATTTCCAGGTAGCTTGTCGCCTTTTGAAATTCTTTCACAATGATGTCTTTGTTGGCAATTTGAGACTCTGATAAATTTTTTGGATAGAAAGTCACGAGTTTTCTGCGAAGGTAATCGTGATTCGATCTGAAAGTCTGAAGTTGCTTGTCGAGGTTATCGTGCATGCGTTTCTTCGACTGGTAACAGAAGTGAGTAAATTCCAGAATCAGTTTATTGAAAAAATTCTCGGAATTGCTTTTCTGGCCTTCAATATGCTTCGTGAACTTTTTGATCGATTCTTCTTCGAGGAGAAGCACCTCGTTCATTTCTGGAGGTATGTCGTAGAGGAGTTTAGAGAGATCTCCTTCTTTTTTGATGTTTTCAGAGATTTCTTGGAAGAAGTGGTCCATCATTGTTAAAAGGGGATTTATTAGATTGGAAAAAACAAATTTATCTGAATTATTATAAATACCGATGTGAGATTAAATCCCTGAAGTAGATGCTAATTTGTATGCTCAGATCAGAATAAAAGAGCGAATAAGCGATCAGACGGTATCAGGTCGAAATCTTGTTGGAAAGCCCGATTTTTTGAACTTATTAATTTTTAATTGCCATTGGAATCTATCCTGCCCAATGAAAACAAAAGCTTCACAGAAGAATAAGAGTCACTCTACGTTACTAATTCACATATTACTTAAGTCTATTAAGGCACTTCGCATCTACTCGCAATGATATGTAATCATAAATGTTGAAGGACTCCTTTGCCATAGCAATTTCAATGGAGATCGCTTCATCACTCCTATTTATTAGAAGCACACTAGAGAATAAGCGATTTAAAATTTTGTTAAATGTTAAATTTCGCAAATCATCACTGAAGGTCGGAGTGGTTGAGGAAACATTCCCCTTGCCTATTACAACTATATTTGAAAAGCACAAACCAATGACGACTGAGTGTATCCAAAACAATCACATTATTCAAAACATATCAAGTGGCTAGTTTTGAAGCATTCTATCTAAACAACAAGAAAATCAAAATAGTATCAGTTAGGGTCGTTCCTCCAGCACAGAAAAATTCTCAGGTGAGGAATCTCCGGCTGATTCCTCAAAGCCTCTTTTTTTGAAAGTTTCAATATAATCCGAAAAACCACCTGCTGAGAAGTCAGATCTCCCAGAGCCCGGCGACATGTCAAACCGACTGCGTCCACTAGGACTTTGATCACTGGTTTTGATATTATTTGTCAACGCAAGCCGATGTAGCGGCGAAGCCGTGTAACCACCACCGGCATTTCGCTTACCCATCAACTCAGAAGTCGTCTTCGAAAAGCTGAGGTGAGGAAATCCTCCTTTTGAAGGGCTCTGGCCATCAGAATTCGTAAACGCAGACATTTTCGATTTACTGGCAATTTTCCCAGGAGAATTACTTCCGTCCTCGTTCTCGTCGTGGAAAGTACCGACTTGTCCTCGCATGATCGGAGTATTGCAAGCGTAGAAACTTCCCATCGATGGCAAGCTCATCTTGAGGTATATTCCAGAATTGCTCTTCTCTTTTAAGGAGTTAGCGTTGACCTTTGAATCATGGAGCGTGATCTTTTTCTCGAGATCAATGATGTTTTCCTCCAACTCGTGCGCTGGCAACGTGAAGAAATCGTGCTCTAAAGCGTCTTTTACAGAAATACGATTCGCTGGCTCTTTTTCAAGCATCTTCTCAAGCAGGCTCTTCGCAGGGGCCGAAACGTGATTCAAGACAAAGGACCCATAATTTATTTTACAGTCCTTATTGAGTTTGATGATTTCCTTCACGCTGGTTGCAAAGAACGGCGAATTTCCAGTCAATAACTTATGGAAAATGCATCCAAGGGAAAACACATCGATTTTATCTAGGTTGTCAACCACCTTATTGTTTAAGATCTCAGGAGCTACGTGTCCAGGCGTGCCGCACCTCATCGTCAATAATTTAACGTCGTCCATGCTGCAAGAGAGCCCGAAATCCGCGATAACTACTGAAGAAGTGTCATTTTTATCAAATAATAGAATGTTCTCTGGCTTGAGGTCTCGGTGGAGAATACGCTTGTTCTGGATATATTGCAGCACTTCAAGCAGTTTCTTTAATATCTTTGCGCATTCGGCTTCAGAATAGCAGCCTTTCGCTTTCATTTGCTCCATTAGCTCACCACCTTCAACGATGTTCATGATAAAATAGATCGTGTTAGGCAGCTCATGCACTTCGAATAATTTGATCACGTTGTCGTGGCTTAGCTGCCGCATGATTTTGATTTCGTTGATTAACATCTCCTTTGACTTTCCTTTCAGTTTCTCCTTCTCGATCGCCTTTGCGGCAAAACGTTTCCCTTCAATCGGTTTCAAAATCGACTCTTTCAAAGCGCTCGCTTTCGCTCCTCCTGGCGTCTCACGCACGAGGAATACCTTGCCGTAGCTGCCTTTCCCAATCATTTTCTCAGTTTTATACTTATCGTTGAAATCTTCCAAGATAACCCGAGGTCTCAAGTATTTTTGCCACTCCTCAAAGACTTCTGCGTCGTCAGTGTAGAGGTGGATGCTCGCGTTATTCCTCTGAAGCGTAAAACTGTACCGTTTCTTCTTCGCGTTGGGATTGAATTTACATCTCACAAAATCCAGCTTAACGAAGCCCTTGACCGCTGTTTCCTTGCTACAGTAAATCAGCGTGTCACCGCAGAGGTAGTACTTTCGCGAGACCCACATTCCAAGGGCTTTTCCTTTTTTGTGGAGAACAGAAGTGTAGGTAGAGGCGCCGAAACTTTCTAAGGTTGTGCCCTTTGAGGCCTTTGTCCAGATTTCTTTATCAGAATCCGGGGCGGTTGCAAAGAAAGACGGTTCTTCTTTGTCAAATTTCGTCTGGATGTCCATTTTAAGGAGTTTCGGATATTGTAGTACTCAAAGGAAGAAGTTGCTTCGTAATATTGAATTCGTACCCAATTAAATTGACTCTGAGAATCAAAAATAAATTTTTTAGCAAAGTTAATATATTCTTCGGTTCAAGCACCACTGGAGCATAATTTCAGGAAAATTAATCGGAATTCAATTTTATTCCAACCAGTGCCATTTTGTTTTATTGTCTCAAGAACACACTAAAGCATTCTTTTAAAAAGGAAAAGAGCTCTAATATAAATAAGTTTTTCTCTCAACCATTCTATTGATTGAGCAAGCGAGCAAAGGCTTTGATTTATAAATTCCTATGGCTCACAGGATTTTACAAGATAAAAAACCAAAAAACGCAACCCTTTGCAGAAAGCACAAGAATGAATATAGGGCTGTGAGACGAGAGAGTGGTATCATTTGATAGGTTACTCTATTGGGAGAGTGGGAAAAGAATATTGGGCAGGCTGTGAACGGTAAGTATTGAAGTTATATTTTTTAATTCTGAACTCTTCTGCGAATTTCAATTTTTAATCTTAAGGCCATTCAGAGTTTTCATATTTTATTGTTTTTAACTTTAATAAAAGTTTTGGAATTGTGGAATTAATTTCAGGAATACGGTTGTTAGCTCATTGCAGTTACCATTCAGTCGCGAAAAGGCGTGGATTTCAGTTGTTGGCTCTGTAGCGAGAGTATCGTAATGTGGAATTTGTGGTTTCATGATATCGCTTCTTCATATGATGTATTCTCACAACTTGAGAGATGTGGGTGTTATGTCACATCTAATCATCAGTCCTTAAAGGAGCCATTAAGTGATAGCTTTGCCTCTTTTTTTACGAGGCTTCCGTTCTCTTGTTGAAGCGCGCGTGAAATGCTGCTCTTGTTGCTCGAAGGAAAGTAAACATGCTTTACTCCTGGAGATTACAATAGTCAGAAAGAAAAGCTTGTTGATTGTCATGTTATATAAAACATCTCTTTCCCTGTAAAGTTGAAAAGCAAATTGATTCTTGATTATGGAAAGAGTTATTTTCATGTCCTCTTCAAACCGTAAATTTTCGGAAATGCTTCTTCCAATGAAATAATGAGGAGTTCTCTTCCAACTGCCACCAGAAATTGATAAGAGGCAAAGATAACTGAAATGCATGAGGAATGAATGAGTGCTCAATGCCCAAATATTTTCACTTTTTTCTCTCATCTTTTTTTTAAATAGTCCATTCTAACACTTGAATTTAATGAAAACGATTTATTTTCTTGCATGTGAGGATTCTTTTCTCATCAGCTACTACCTTTTAATCACTTTATTTAAGATTTTGCAAGTGCTATTCATGAGTCAAATTCGAAAGTTCAAGCCCAGAAATTTCAAAATGCAAAAACAGAGTTAGCCAGCAGGGATATCGAGACTGAAATTTTCTCTTCTTGTATTAAGGAAATAAACCTTCTCCAAGTTACTTTCACGATTCTCTATCCTATACAGATATCTGTTGTAAATTTTTTTTTTATCAAGATGATCATGGAAAAATTGGAGGCTTGTTGTACAAGCACTTAATAGCAGGAAAATATTGCTTAATTTCTTTGTTATCGAAAAAAAAAAATGTCTACCCAGTCACCAACCAAAATTGATTAATTTGTTATTCATTGATTTAGATTTAAGAACCTTGAACCTTCAGGCATCACCTGATTCAATTTCGCTTGAATACGGTTTTGAGCTTTTCTATCTAACGCCATGAAACCATAATAAGCGCCTTGGAGAGTCTTTCTGCTCTGCAGAGCTTTCTTATGAGCATTTTTGTTAATTATACCCACTAGTTAATTTTTAGCGAATTGGTTCACTCTATTTTCTTCTACCTTTCATATCTATTGCTTTACGTTCTTCTTCAATGACATCTCTTTTCAGTTCCTCGATTAATTTCACAGGTGGCCGCATAGGAGAGTTCCTATCTCGATTCTTTACTTCAGTAATGAATTTCCTACGAACTTTCGGCAGAATTGACAACACGGTCTATGGAAAGATAATAGCAAATGGATAAACTGCCAAACGAATGAAATTTACCCTTTCATCGGTTATTCCATGAAGATCGGGTAATTTTCTGAATGATGCTAAATTACTCCTTGTCATTGAAGGTCTGACCAATGCGCTATTCAGCTCATCTATATGCGGGCGCACATTACCAGGAACACCGTTGTAACCATCATACGATTTCTCAAATTCACGGATGCAGTTCTCCCTTTCGAAACCATAGTCATCGGTTTGAGGATCCTCATTCCTTACATAACTGCTTCTTGTAGGGAGTAAATCAATTTCACTTTGAGAAAGATGATCGATAAGCTCCTTTTGAAGCGCGATCGAGAGCTCATATTTCTGATTTATTGATCGAGCGCTTTTTGCTGGAAGCGAGAGCCTCTCGCTTGATTCAGAGCGCTTAGATACAATATCCGCTAATTGAAGGATCGAAAAAGGCCGCTTGATGCGAAAGTCTTGTGGAGATATTCTGGATGTAGGGTTGCTAGATTTTATTTCCTTCAAATATGAATTTAAGAAATGCGACGATTTATTCTTTTTTTCTGGAGTTTTAGGCACCGAAGAGTTTAATGTGATGACTTTATCAGCAGAAAACGCTTTAATCATGCCAGGCGTAGATAGCTCAGAAAATTTTTCTTGATCGGTCTTCGAGCCTGTAGTTTTGTAAGAAACCTTAGTTGTCGGCGAATCAGAAACAAATGATTTTTTTATAAAATATTTTGCTGGGCTTGAGGAATTCGAATTACTAAGGATACCACTACTTGAGTTGTTAGTGTTCCGAAATCCCCCGAAGTCTTTGGTCTTGTTTCCCAGCACCAAAACTAGTTGTTTCGAGTTTTTAGGTTTCGGACTGTCAGTCCTTTGATGTTGGGAGGCCGAACTAGTTGAGACGTTATTGCTTGAGCTTATCTGTTCAACTTTTGAGCGCACTTTCGCGCGAGAATCTAGTCCATTATTTTCGATATTTCTTGGTGGGCGCATATTTGCGTGTTTCGAACTTCTGAAATATAAAGAATCGATTTGCTCAAGAGAACTTTTGCCATGAGCTGCTTCAGATCGGTCAGTATCTAAGGTATTGCGAGTGGTTTCTGGATGTTTGAATCTCAGGTTTATGGATCGATTAAGAGCTTCTACGGAGTTAATTAGCAAATGAGATCAGTTAAGTTTCGGTACCCGTTAACGAGTTAGTTTTGTCAGCAAAGCGCTTAAACTGCTTCCGTGTTGGGCTTTCGATGCTCCCACTAGTCATGCGAACAAGCCAATTATCTAATTTTAATCAATAACTTTATTTAATCGCTCAAGACTTCATGCGCATTTTTGAAAAGAAAAATTTTGAATCTGAGGCAAGAATTTTTTTTTTTTAATTAGTCAATGGTATGACCATGACCAAAACTAAGCATTCGATATTTCCACTCTTTGTAGATTGTCTAGTTACTGAATTATGCTATAACTGTTATAAATACCAATTTGCGAGAATGCATAAGGATTTGCCATGTGTTTGTTTTGAGAGTTTTTGTTTGGGATTTTTTTGTATATAGCATTTTGAATCTTCACCAAAGATGTCCTTGACTTAGATTAACACTCGGATGGCCTATGTCTCTCAGATTGAGACGATGTAGATATGGATGTCATTGTCTCTTGCCATCATCTTGTGACTCAAGGAATATCTTTCTTTACATAATATGAAACAACTGAAAAAAAATCATGTATAAATAAATCTTAGCTTTGGAGCAGGTACATCTTCAAATTCTACAGATATAATTTGTTTCGGAGACCAGGAACCAATAATTCTAATTGTCTTCAAACAACAGCTGCGCAGGAAATATCTGTACTCGACTCAAACTTAAGCCATATCGCAGACAAGAATATCGAAAAGATGTAAGTTCGTTTCGTAATGTTTAACGAGATTGAAAGCTCTTTACAAACTATACGTGCATTCAGTCCTTTAAATAAATATAGAAACTCATACATGGATTTAATGATCAATACTTGCCCAAATTTTAAGAAAAAAGGCAATATTCTGAATTAGATAAATCTGATTTTTGCAGGTTCACCTTTAAAACCTTTGAGTTGATATCGGTATTGGAGATATTTAAAATATCCATTTGGTGCCGATGAATTCTCTCCATTCTCTTGATTTCAACCTCTATTTTTCTGTTGTGTGCCTTTTGAACTGGTTCTCTGTGGGTGATGTTGAGATGCTTATGGTCGGTTCAAACAAGCTCTTTCCTCGGCCAAATTTATCAAATTTGATATAATTTTCGAGCATAGTCGGAATTGGATTTATATCCTCTTCGACTCTTGGTGAAGCCATCGATTCTAAAACATTGAAGTATGCTGTTTGCTCAATTGGGTCTATAGATTTTATCTTGTTGAGATCCAGGCAGGTATAATCGATAAATCTCTCATGAATGGTCGATTTTTTTGTCTCTTCATTGTCGTCTTGAACATATTCAGACTATGCATAAAAATGCTTTAAGAAATAACACAAAAAGACTGGAATACTCTGGGTTGAGTGTCATACTGCAAAAATGAAGTTAAATCAAAGAGAATTCTGTCACAAGGGTCGTTGCTGAAAGGATCCAAAAGCACCAAATTAGATACCCGAAAAGGAAACAGCTCCTTTGAGCTATTTTTAGCCTAAAATTGTGAGAAATGAAGCTAAGAAGAGACATTACTGTAATAAACGTGATATTGTTCAAATCAATTCTCTTGTCGGTCCAAAAGTTACTCTCTGTTTGTGTCGATGTTTGATTTTTGGACATTTCTTTTGAATGGATAGCATAAACATGCTCAAATACATTTTCTTGCTTCAGATAGTCTATTACGACCTAGATTCAAGAAATAAGACCTCACTTCATTGCTGGAGTGATGATTTACCTCAGCAGCAATGCTGGTAGAGACGACAATATTATAATATAAAGCAAGAGTCTTGAAAAAATTCTCAAACCCCGCTCTCTTTGAAAATAATGGGGAAATTTCGTCATCCATCTCGGGCTTTTCCTCAATTAGCGTTCCTTCACGGTTGAAAAGATAGACCAAAACATCCTCAAATAGAATTATTAATGTTCGTGCCTTTAGATTGAGCTAAAAAGACTTGAGTGGTATTTGAGGCTGTTATCATACCAGTCGAATAGCGTCACCCTCGGTCTTGATTCTGAGTTCAACCGAAGCGACTAATTTTGGACCAAAAGTTTCATTAGACCTTCGACAAATAGAGTTTCTTTGAGTAGGCGATGCTTCACAGAATCTAAGTTTGAATTCAGAAGGTTTAGACAAATGGAAAACTTGAGAATGCATACTTAGGAACAATAAGCGGGTGTCGATTTTTCATGACTTGATTTTAGAATTATAAATTCTTCCAAATTTATAAAGATTCCAGAAATTAACAGGATTTGCCATGATTCCTGAATAAAATTAGAACTAATTCTTGAATTCATTCAGTTTTGGTTGCTTTTTTTTCAAATCTTAAATGGAATTATCCCATATTAAGAAAGAGGTAAAAAGGTTGCAAACGTTTGTAGTACAGAGTAGCAGATTTACAAAGATTACAGAACATTCGCGAAGTTTATCACCCATGAAGTTCGATTATTCTTCACTGTTTGGAAAGAACCATATGGGTGAGTCCTTAGTATATTGGATATGATTCCTTAATTTTCTTCTATAAAATTCCATGCTATTTATATTTACCTTAAACTCTATTTTAGAAAATTTAATAAAAGTGATTACTAACAATGGAGTGATTTTGAGTTCTAAAGTTGCTGTTTATCACTCTAATTATCCAGTTCATTAAACTCGATGCTCACAATAATAAATTAATTGCGATTTATCCGATTTTTTTAGAATCATTGACTTCCAAGCACCACTTTAAGCTGGCTATTTTGAGGAGAAAGAGTCATGAGAGAAGACCGAAGAACAACTTCATTATAAAACCATCAATTAGAGCCAACTTTAGATGTTGAATATCACGATTTTACGTCTTAATCACAAAATAACCATGACTATTGGGTTTAGATGGTCTTATTCAAATTTATTATGAGTCTGTGAAAAAGTGTTTAAGCTGGATTATTGGAGGAGAGTTTGAACACATATATCGTAATATGGGAAGAAAACTTAATTTTGGTTCTCAAGGAGAATTTTTTAGACTTTTCTTGTTATGCTGAGAAATATTGATGCTGCGAGGCATACTGTTGTAGATTTCATCCATGCCTTTTAGAAAAAGAATTGTACTGCATGCGGCGCTACTTTAGTAGCCATTTCGATCTGCGTTAATTGCGTTAGTTATAACAAATAAATGAAACTAAAAAAGAGAATAATCATGTTTATTTGAGCCTTTTGGAGTGGGCTAGCAGGACTGAAAAATGAAAATGCACTTTAAAAATAAAGGCATTCATACGCGATAAATTCCTTGACTCATGAAAAATATTTTCCCGAGCTTATAAATACTCCTTTGTGAAATTTCGACAGAGTTCAGTGCCTATGTTAGGAATGAATCCTGTTCTGGTCCTTTAGAAAGTATTGATGGCCAAGCCAAATGAATACTAGAACAAAATTTGAAATTTTCGAGACCGTTAGTGAGAATAATTAAATCACTCTGAACAATTTGAACTCCAAAGATCAAGATAGAAATGGATTCAATATAAATAAATGTTCATTATCAAACAGTTAACCTAATAGCTTTTACTCTATATTATTTATCCTATCAAATAAGCAACGATATATTTTTTTAAAGATGATTACTATGGTAGCTTTCATTGACAGAGAATCCTTCAGCATTCAAGCTTCTTCCTTTCAGGTTCTTTTAACAATAGAGGTTGAAATTAGTTCTTTTAGAGAACCAGGCTCTTGGAAGATGAATCATCACGGAGTTTCCTAGGCGGATCATTAGCAAATATCCAGCGGATCGGCAATTGTCGAAATAAATATCTATAGCTTGGACATAAGTAAAACCCCGCTGGTGACTATGTCTGGATGATTGTTAGTAAAATAAGTTATCAATCTCTCTATAAGCATCATGCCGCCTTCAACGCGAACAAGGACTAGCTTAGCCAAAGTTCCATATAGGCAAAATAGATTTGAACATTATAAGTGGCCTACAAGGATCTATTGTAAGGAAGGTGCATCTTTTTTTAAATTCTCTCAATCTGTAGTCTCTTTTTTTTGCAGACATCACTGAACTTTACTCAATATTTGTTAAGGGACGAAATAACTCATCAGCAATTGAAATATGAATATTTCAATGACTTCTTGCTTAATTCAAAAAAGTTAAATGTTTTCTCATATAAACGCTAAAATCTTCATTGAAAATGCCTGATTCCAACTCTACCAGCATGGCTAGACATATTGATAATTGGTTTTTTCTTAGGCAAAGATTGGGAAATGGTTTGACCTCTTTTGTGGGCCGTTTACTGGTTATACACTAATTTTCTATCGGAAAATGTGGTTTTTCATCGATTTTCGAGAAGAAAATGTGATTCGATTACGATGAATTTTTCCGAAATTTTCCAAATTGTTCAATAAACGGTAAATCAAAAAATTATTTATGAATTACACTTTTCTTCTCGAAAGAAATAGAAAGATTAATAATGGACGAACAAGTAAAATCATTTACTAACGAATTTATACTGACTTTTTCAAGAAAGAAAAATCATACAAAGAGTTCTCGAAC
>ENA-UOTX01001653-UOTX01001653.1-compost-metagenome-genome-assembly--contig:-NODE-1653-length-14840-cov-8.969451_pt1 | contig 14840 bp, 4 predicted proteins | sample MGYA00238143_ERZ746982 | MGnify/ENA primary metagenome ERZ746982 (study PRJEB28758, sample SAMN06268862) | compost metagenome | isolation source: single cell | place: USA: California, Emeryville, Joint... | reverse complement strand
ACGAATCTCACCATTGAAGACGTCTTTCCTAAATTTTTCGCTCAGAGGTTACGAGAAGTCATGCTGGATTATGTCGACTCAGGTGTTGGCAACTATAAAGATTTGTGGTGTAAAGTTTGGATTTGCCAAGCTGACGGAAGCATTCGTGAAGCCAGAGCTTTTATTTCAGTGGATCTCCTCTACCAGAGTGACCTTTCCATCATAGTCTATGTCTTTCCAAATAAAGACTCACAAAACTATATCCTTTGTGATTCCTCTCTCAATTTGATAGGATTGTCAACAACCTTGGTAGAATACGTCCGCAACAGCATGAATCGGAAAAAAGTAGAACTACTGGCCAGGATAGAGAATGCTGGTATCATCCAAGACATTATCCCTGCCTTCGAGTTAGCACTCTCTACCAACAAAGAATTTGAAGGGTTAATTCAATTCGACAAAGTATTGACACTGATGACTCAAAAGAGAAGCAAGTCTTCAGTCTCAGAGAAAAAGCCAACGATCATTGAACCCAATAAACTCGAGTTCACAAGAATGGCGAAATTTACCGTTTCATTCGAACAGCTCGATGTTTTTGAGATCGGATTTTGCAAGGTAGCCATCAGCCAAATCGATGTTCGCCCCGCCCACTACAAGAAAGTCTCTGTAGCAAGCACAAGAGTACCAATGATCACTTCTACTGGCCAGTATTGGGACCACAAGCTATCAGGCTTCACCTTGCCTCTACCTCTTGCTGAAGGACCGAGCAAGATCAACCCGATCTCCTGTGAAGTGACTGTTCTGGACTCTCCCATAGAACTCGATAAATCAATGGGAGAGGCCGATAAATCAATAGGAGAGGCCGATAAATCAATGGGAGAGGCCGATAAATCGGAAGATGCCGACTTAAGAAAAGAACACTATCTGGACTATTGTGCTAATGAAGGAGAATTCGCATCCAAAACGAGTCATTTAATTGCCAGCAAGAAGAGAGAAGAAATTCTTGAAAGGAACTCTTCTCATTCTTCTTCCAGACTGAGCATTAGACGAAGAAGGATGAAAATACTAATTAGCAAATTGGATGTCCCTAATTTCTTAATGGTATTGAATATCTGTGGACACCTCGCAGTAGCACTGCTTGTTGTTCTGGCTATCATTAGCTCAGTGATCATCAATCAAGGATACAACCGATTTTCGCAATTTGCAGCTGTTGCACCCTTCCCTTCATATTTCATCTCAGCAGTCGAGTCCATTTTTGGCTCCATGGAAACTCTTGTCAGTATCAATAGAAACTTCTATCCATCAGACGCAGTTGCCACTGACCTTCAAGCGTCAATTGCAGTAAATTTCCAGCAAAAAATCGATAGATTTACGACTGCCTTCGATAAATATATGGTGAATTTCAATGTCCCGAGTATCTCTCAGAACTTCAAATGGTCTGATTATAACTTGAACGCCACAGGATTAGAGGATGGGGCCTCAGGAAACACACTGCCTATCTATGAAGTCAGCAGGATGTTCTTGGCTGCTGCATGGAAATTAAGTCTCTCAAGATTTGACCAAATCACAACTAACACATCTGAAGTCGTTCAATTTCGAGAATACATCGAGAACTTGTTAAATACCTACGAGGATATGAGAACCACGTTATTTACTGGCTTCTATTCACAATATGACGAAATCATTAGACTTTTCGACATGGTGGTTATGATTGGAGTAATAGTTACAATGGTACTAATTGCTGCCCTCGTTTATGCGTTCAGGCTTATTGAGAAAAGAAAATTCGAGTTAATGAAGCAGCTCATGACGATTCCGACGAATCTCATAGACTCTGGTCTCAAACGGCTCCAAACTGACTATGAGCTTTACTTTGGAGTCACGATACCAATTATCCTTGCCGAGAATAATTTAATCGTAGCTGAACAAACGAAGAAAAAATCACGTTCATCAAGAAATAAAAGCTCAACCCGCCAGCGAAAAATTATCCAGACTAATGAAACTTCACTACTTGCAGTATCCCTCTGCATGTTAATTCCAGCTATTTACGTTCTGAGCTACTACGTGATAGTCAACATCTATTTCAAACTGAAGACAGGTCAAACGATTCTTTTCATCAAAAATATCGATATACTCTCTCAAGCAACCCATTACCCAGGCTACAGTCTAGGTTTACTGACTCAACTGACCAACTACTATGACTCTCCAGAATCACTTGAGGCGCAAACCGTTCTTGCAGAGGAAATCTTAACTAAATATAAACAAATAAACACTCAAATGGTCGAAATGATGCAAAGTGCCTCAGCAACTCTTCTGTCGAGCAGCGAAGCGAGTAGCCAACTAAAAGAGAGATATCTGAACATTAGCGGAATAGGCGCTTGCGATGATATCATCGCCTATCCAAACTACGAAGCTTGCCTCACTGCATTCCAGAATGCTGCTGAGCTCGGTTTCGCCTCAACCTCTCAAAAACTTTTCGAATATGTTTCCGCAGTTCAAACCAAGTTCCTTACCAATTCATCTCTTGAAACTGTACTTGAAATCTATGCTGACCCGATCATCAATGATCGCACCGCTATCAGTCTCCAAGTTGATAGTACTATAATAGAAAATATGGAGATTGGATCCTCAAATTTATCTGATATCATCGACAGATTGCAATGGACACTCACTATTTTTATGGTTGTGGGGATCGTTCAGATGTCCAGTCTCTTATTTCTGCTCTGGAGACCTTTCAATAACAGAATAACGTCTCAATATTTAGATTGCCGTCGAGTTTTTGCGATCTTGCCAATAGATATGATCTCTGACAACAAGAGCATCATGTATATTTTGAAGAAGCAAGATAATACTCAATTTGGATTTTAGAAATCCATAATCTTAATAAGTCTTTATTCCTTTCTAATTTATTCTCTTTATTCCTGCTGAGGATATTTTAGTAAATTGATTCTTTTGGTATTTTATACTTCCTACTTATTAATTGTTAGTCCATATAGGTTGATATAATCAAGAGAATTTGAAATCAAAACTTTCCTTTGAAACCTAAGTTATAAGAGAATCGTTCGAAATTAGCAGAATTAAAAAGGTTGCTTGGAATTTGATAGTGGGTGCTGAGTTCTATCTCATTATTTTTTGTAAAGTTTTTCTTCTGGCCATTACGGACTTTGTTAGAGCCCATATCTCTCTGCAGACCAAGTTTCTGTCTCAGCAGTCTTCTTTCAAACTCAGAATTGCCTGAACCGACCTCAAACTAGTTTCAGTTAAAGCAGAACGAAAAGCAAAATATAAACTTTTTAAGAGAAATCGGATATACCTACAAACTTTCAAGTTAATATCTTCAAAGAATCGACAGAAAATAATTCGATCTTCATTGAAAAAAAAAAACAACTCAGCCAGTATTGGATAGGAAAGATTCATTTGAATAGAAATAAAATGAGTAATAGAAAGTTTTTAGAATAAAGGGTGTTTGAATATATATAAAGAGAATGATAAATTAAATTTATGAATGCACACGTCCCTCTGAGTTACTTATTAAAATAAATATTTTTATACTCAGTTATTTCAAATTGATCAATGTCGCAAAAAGGTATTTTTTTCAGAACCCGATTTCCAAAATCCGCTACAAAAACCGTCTAGTGGTCTTTTTTCGTCATACGGCACGCGGCAAGCGCCTGGAAAGGCGGAAGCAGCACCAGAAAAAAGAATCCCTTTCAACCTTAGAATTGCATACACCGACTTCAAACTGATCTCAGAGAGCAAAAGAAAAAGTAGCAAAATATCAATTATTGAAGCAAGGTCAAAAATAACTCTTGAGATACATACTCTTAAAATACTTCAGATAATTTCTACAAAAGTAGATGATTTTTTGAGAAGCGATATCGAATGGGAAGATGAAATAAGCATTACTCTCTTTATGCAAGAGCTTCTTCATTTATGCTCTACTCAACCTGATAGAGTATTATTCAATTCATTCATCTTTCAAGAGCTAACTATCGCCTACGCTTCACGATCACATGCTTCTATTAAGTCTGAACTTGAATGGAACAAAACCAAACCAGAAAACGAAGAGGTTGCACCATTAAATCTTCAAAAAATGATATGTGATGTTGTTACTGACCTCGAATGCTTGTGGAAAGAAAGGAAAATGAGAACCTTCGGTTCTTCAATCAACCTCGATAATATTTGCTATTCGAGCAAAAGCCAGAAATATTGGCTGGAGAATTGGGCTGACACTTACGATAAGGCTATGGCTGTAGTTTCGTTAGTAGAAGATTCGGATGTGCATTTAGCATCACAAGATATAGCTGAAGAACTTTCGGCTATTGGATTGACGCTGATAGAACTGAAGGGAATAAACCGTGCGTATATAGAAAAATTAAGGAAAAATCATCACGAGATTGATGAGAATGAATATCATTTGGCGGTTGAAAAGGAACTATTCAAATATTTTGATCAGGAGAAGGAAAAAGAGCTGATGCGACTAATACTGAGACTGGTGAGTAGAGATAAACGACAGTTGCCGACGATAGATGAGCTAAAAGGAATCGTATCAATTGAAGAAATCGAAGAAAGGAAAGGAGAAGAACTAAAGAATGGTGAAATGAAAAACATTACACTCAGCGCATGGCTGATGAGAAATCCGAGATTCAAGACTTTCGTTGGTGAGAAGCTCAAAAATAATAAACTCTGGTAATTTGGAATAATTTCTTCATGTTTCCGATTTTTTATTTTTAATTTTTGTTAAGATGGTTCCTCAATACTCTTTGCACGGGGTCGCGGGAGTAAAATCGGGCTGTGGGACCTGAACACTCGGATAGAATATGAATGTCAGTTCTTCCAAGGTCAGGAATTGGGTGAATTGCAGGGGCCCTTATCTTTAATGTTTTCTTTTAGAGCAAAAGTGGTCACCTGCTTCATCTGCTTCATTTCAGCTCAGAAGTATTTCAAAGACAAATTACCTGTGCCATCTTCTATATGATCGAAGAAAGTTGAATCTAGCGATTTTTGATACTTCCGACAAAAATAAAATTCGAAATATTTTCAGCTTTGAGTACAAACAAGGACTCGACCAGGTAATTTACAATTATATCCGCCCAATCCTTAAGATTCTCAAAAGGACCCCAATTTATTTGGACGTTTTGGACGTGGAGACTTTGTCTGCAATGCCAAGAGGAATTTTTTCGCATTCACAGGACCAGCAAATATACATTACTTCCTCATGAGCTCACACCAGTTTCGACTACTGAGAGGAACCAGAACACATCCTCACCAGACCTGTAACCTAATACCCACGTCAAAATCAAATATTTAATCTAAATAGATCCACTCTCAAGCGTTGACATTGACTGCGAAGGGAGGTATTTTGCGTCCATCGATGGAAAAGGAACATGTTTGCTTTCTGAAATTGACACTAACAACTATCTCCATCACTTGAAAATTCCTCCGCAAGGGATACATTCAGAGGAGTATATATCACATTATTCCGTTAAAGGGGACTATAAACAGTGCAGATTTAGCCCGTTAGAAGGAGATTCTACCCTAATTATAAGCAATGACAGGAAATTAAATTTTCTGGATTACGAAAAAATCCAACTCAGTGTAAGCGATGCAGTCACCGATGAATGGTTGCCTCGCTCTGCTCCTGAAGGTATCAATTTTGTAGTTACACTTTCAAGGTGATAATGATTTATAGGCATGGGAAGGATAAATAAGTTTGAAATTTGCAAAACTAACTGCAATTTGATCGCCTTGGGATTAAGCTCTGGTGCAGTGTTGGTCTATGATCGTCGTGCTTCCAAGGTTGTGAAGCTTTACGGACATCCAGCAACTGCTACTAGGCATTACTGTAAAATCTTAACATTTGACACGCTCGTCAAGAGAAATTATTTATTTTTTTAGCACAAAGGGACTCACTAGATGTAGATTGCGTGCAATGGAGTCCTGATGGTCAAATGATTGGTGCTGCATCTAGGAAGACTGCGATATTCGCGATGGACTTTAGATCCGAAAGACTTATTTTTAAAAGATCTGGTAATATATCTTATTTCGCTTCTGTTGTTCTAAGGCTCCAATCTAGATCAAGTTGGATTATGCTGCTTTGTAGAGCAGAGCTCATAGTTGAACAAGACTTTGCTACTGAAGGAAGTATGGAGAAGGCACAGTTCGAATTTTAGTTAAGAAATCTATCTACTAAATGCATTATTAAGAAAATATGAAGAGGAAATATTGACAGCGCAAATACAATCAGATCAAAAATTCAAATATTTTGTGACTTCTCGATTAAACTATCTCAGAAACTTGAACTGACAAATGAAATTACATTTAACAAAGCGAGTTTAGATTGGAATAAAACCGATTTTACTATTGGAAGAATATGACTGTAATCTAATCTTTATGATATTGAGGAATCTTATTTGATATATTTAACAGCACCTTTGTACATATTTCAACTTCCGAAGACTTGAATGAAACTCTTTCTTCGCTATCAGGACTGTTAATCCGTCCCTTAAATGGTGTAGTTTGGAAATTATCGAAAACTGAGGAAAAATGTCTTGTTCTTCCAACACATTCAGTTTTATCTTCTGATGCTACTGACTACGAGAACTCAGAGTCCAACTGGAATTTTTTTTAATAGTCTTATAAATTTCCTTAGATTTGTGAGAGAGGTTGTGTTTTTTCTTTCTGACAAATCTTTATTGCTGAAGGTTTTCACTTATTTTTTCTCTAATCCTTAAGAAACAGGTGTTTATGAGGAGGATAGAAACTGTCTAGAAAGCTCTTGAATATATAATGGTTTTTATACATGTATTTTAGTATTATTTACTCAAAAGGGTTCAATACAATCATTATCTCATCATCACAAAAAGAAAATTTCCTCTACAACGAGTTTTAGAGGAAAAATGGAACAAAACAGAGACCGAAAGGAAAATCAGCATGCAAATTCGTTTAGAGTCCGAATTGAGTATTATCTTGTTTCTTCAGAATAAACATGATACTCCTGTTTTCTGAGATCATATCGATGGGTAAGATGGCAAAAACTCGTCTACAATCCAAATATTGTGACGTTATTCTGCCGTTGAAAGGTCTCCAGATCATAAACAAGACACTGGACATCTGAACGATTCCCCAAACCATAAAAATGGTGAGTACTGATTGAAGTCTACCGATGATTCCAGTAAGGTTTGAGGTTCCAACTTCCATATTTTCTATTACGGTGCTATCAACTTGGAGGCTGATGGCGGCACGATCAATGATTTCAGAGTCATTATAAATATCGAGCACAGTTTCAAGTGATGGGTTGGTTAGAAATTTGCCTTGAGCTGCCGAAACATACTCGAAGAGTTTTTGGGAGGTTGAGGCGAAGCCTAGATCAGCAGCATTTTGAAATGCAGTAAAGCAATCTTCGTAATTTGGATAAGTGATGATATCATTGCATACGCCGACTCCGCTAATATTCAAATATCTTTCTTTGAGTTCATCACTTGCCGCATTACTTGCCAAAAGGGTTCCTGAGGCAGTTTGCATCATGTTGACCATTTGGGTGTTCGTTTCCTTGTATTTCTCTAAGATTTCTTCGGCAAGTATAGTTTGGGTCTCAAGAACCTCAGGAGAGTCATAGTAGTTGGTCAGTTGAGTCAACAAACCAAGGCTGTAGCCTGGATAATGGATTGCTCGAGAGAGCGTATCAATATTTTCAATGAAAGGAATCGTTTGATCTGTTGTGAGTTTGAAATAGATATTAGTGATCACATAGTAGCTGAGAATGTAAATAGCTGGAATCAGAGTCCAGAGGGACACAACAAGCAGTGAAGTTTCATTCGTTTTGATAATTTTTCGTTTGTTTGCTGAATTTTTATTCCCATTTGATTGCGATTTTTTCTTCGTTTGCTCATGTGCTATCAGATTATGCTCAGAAAGAGTGATTGGTATTGTGACTCCAAAGTAAAGCTCATACTCAGTCTGGAGACGTTTGAGCCCGGCGTCTATTATGTTAATAGGAATTGTCATCAACTGCTTCATCAGCTCGAATTTTCTTTTTTCAATTAGTCTGAACACCCAAATAAAAGCAACAATCAGCACCATTGTAACCACAACTCCAATTATCAACACTATGTCGAAAATATTGGTGATTTCGTCATATTGTGAATAGAAACCAGTAAACAGAGTGGTTCTCATATTCTCGTAGGTATTCAACATACTTTCAATTTGTTGTCGAAGTCGAATGACTTCCGAGTTGTTTGCGGTGATTTGGTCAAAACTTGAGAGGCTTAGTTTCCTTGCGCCAGCCATAAACCTGCTGGTCACCTCATAAATTGATATAGTTGTTCCTGAAGCTCCATTCTCTAATTCTGTGGAGTTCATGTCATAATCAGACCATTTGAAGTTCGGAGAGATGCTTGGGACATTGAAATTTACCATATATTTATCGAAAGCAGTTGTGAATCTCTCTAATTTTTGTAGGAAATTGGAAGTAAGTGAGGCTTGAAGGTCAGCAGCAGCGGTTTGCGATGGATAGAAGTTTCTATTAATACTGATCATCGTTTCCATTGAGCCAAAGATGGACTCGACTGCAGAGATGAAATAAGAAGGGAAGGGTGCGACACCCGCAAACTCAGAAAATCGATTGTATCCTTGATTTATGAGAACAGAGCTAACAATAGCCAGAACGACAAGCACTATTACTGCTAGATGTCCACATAGATTCACCACCATTAAGAAATTTGGGACATCCAGTTTACTGATGAGCATTTTCATCCTTCTCCGTCTAATGCTCAGCCTTGAGGAAGAATGAGAAGAATTTCTATCGAAGATCTCTTCTTTCTTTTTAGTAAAATTAAAATGACTCGTCCTGGATTCCTCATTCGCCCGTAAATCCTTATAGTCGAGATACTCTTCTTCTTTATTTAAATCGGCATCTTCTTTATTTAATTCGATGTCTTCCGATTTATCGATTTCTATGGGAGTTTCCAAAGCTGTAACGTCACATGAGACCGGATTAATTTTGCTCGGTCCTTCAGCCATAGTTAAGGGCAAAGTCAAGACTGACAACTTATGGTCCCAATGATGATCAGCAGAACCCGGCGATTCCATCGACAATACCTGCCCCCGAACATGAGACAAACCAGGGGTCCTTGTACTTGCTATAGAAACTTTCTTGTGATTAGCGGGACGATCATCGATTTGACTGATGACCACCTTACAGAATCCAATTTCAAAAACGTCAAGCTGTTCGAATACAACGGTGAATTTAGCCATTCGCGTCAACTCTGATTTAACAACAGGTTCAATAATCGATGGCTTCTTCCCTTCAACTGTCGATTTACTACTCTTCTGAGTCATCAACGTCAATACCTTGTCAAAAAGAATGAGCCCTTCAAATTCTTGTTGGTGGAGAGAGCCAGCTCAAATGAAGGAATGATGTCTTGGATGATACCAGCATTTTCTATTCTGGCCAGCAGATCTACTTTTTTCTTATTCGCAGCTTTTTGGACATGCTCTACCAAAGTTGTCGATAAGCCTATGAAATTCAGGTTGGAATCGCAGAGGATATAATTCTGCGAGTCTCTATTTGGAAAGACATAGACTAGGATGGAAAGATCGCTCTGATAGAGGAGATCCACAGAAATAAAAGCTCGGCTTCGTTAGCTGGACAAATCCAAACTTTACACCATAAGTCTTTGTAGTGTATTTCCACGATTGTTCGAGTTCCCGATTTTTATGGTACTGAACAGTCACGAAGAAAATACATGGGGTTTTTGATGATTATAACCGTTTCGAGTGATCCTGAATAAAAAATTGTCATGGTAATAAATCGCATCTTGATTGATACATTAGAGAGCTGAAACTAACATAATTTCTCTCATTAAGATGCATGCTACCATTTTAGAACTAAATCGGTTAGCTGGAGCTTCTTGATGCTCTCTCCCCTCAATAAAACTTTTTTTTAGGTTAACGATATCTCTGAGTAGCTTGATGCTTCCATGAGGAGAATTTGTGAAATTCAGAGACTACATTAATAGTCTCTTAGAGATCCCATTTCGGTAGGCAATTCATTAGGGCATCAATGGCAGTGAATGCTAACTCGTGGAAAGAGACAGAAACCCTCTATCACTCAAACAACGCTCTTGAATCTTAAAAAAAATGATTCACCGCCCAAACTGCTCTCGCAAGTGAAGAAAGAGGCCAAGAGACGATGAACTCACTCACGGTAGCAACAGCAAATCCAAAGCAAGAATATGGTTCGAAAAGATTTGTACAGACTCAAAGTTACAATATCCTGACTTAGCTGCAAATTGAGTTCGTTGAGCTGAGTCCTCAACGAAGCATCGCCTTCATACACATAAAAACAAAAACATACGAGACAACTTAGTAGACAAGAAAATGTATAGAATTTGCATACAATAGATTTGTAAAAAGAGAGTCCCCAGATTTCCAGACTGGGGGAATCTTTAAACTCAACGAAAAAGGGAAGGTAGCTGTATTAAGAACCAAATGGCAACTTGTTCGTTGATAAAAAAATTTTGATTACTCGGGGTTGAAACTCATAAAATAAATTTATAATCGTATTTTTAATTTTGGAAAAGTGCCCTACTTTAATTCTTTAAATCCTAATAAAATTCCTTCTGCTAAACCGATAGGAGGTCATCGAGTCAGGAGACTCACTAAGCCTAGCCTGGAGTCTAAGGAAATCAGAGACTTCTCCCAATTCTGAAGAAATGAGTAGATATTGTTGTTATTAATCGATACAAATGCGATGAAAATGATACATGATAAGACGATAAAGTAAAAAATAGTTCTCACAATTACAGGTCTCCATTTCGACAACTACACTTAACAATAATCTTCAGTTATTCTTACTTAATACAGTGATCAATGCAAAAATAATAACCTGAGCTCCCTTGGTGTCTTTTCATTGAGTCAGCGGTCTCTATATGAGAATATGTTAAAATGAAGTGTTTATGAGGTAAACAAAAGAGGAAAGAGTACAATCAAATAAATATCTATCTGGCGACCCTGCAACACTTAGATAGCTGCTGCAGTTTCTTAATTGATATCGATAGGAGTGTCTTAAAAAGAAATATATTTTACAACATTTGTAGTTATTTGTCATTTCCTTCACAGAAGACCTATTGATTGATGACTCAGGCAAGAACGTACAGATTTAAGGGAGCAAAAATTCACCTTGATAGCAAAATAGCATAAAGCTGTTCTACGAAATGTATTCAACGGTGCAGCTCTTTGAATCTTATCATCATTCAATCTTAGACACACGCCAGCTAGTATTCGATGGAGACATGAAGAGAAAAAACATATTCATTTGGTAAATGATATAAGCTCTCCTATTTTCCTGAGGTCTCATCGCTACAGATGCAAAATCACAGCACACTTTTCGCTAGTATACTTTATTTAATTCATCGCCTGTGAGCCAATTAGATATTATGATTTATTAGCAGTTCATCTAATGGGGTGAATTAGATCCTAATAGAAGATTTACCTTGGAAGATGATTTTTCCATCAAAGAAAACACCAGGAAGTTGACAGAAATCAATAGAAGTGACAAAATGATTCGATTTGTGTTTTTAAACTAGGACACAATCTCAGATAAAAGTTCGGGCTTTTTAGTCATCATGATATTTCAATCGGAATGGCAGTAATGAAATACTCTTGAGCAGGTGATGCTTTTTGAAAGCAGTTAACTTAATCTAGCGAAGAGTCTAAAATTTCTGTAAAGTTGGTCTACTATGAAAGCTAACAATAAAATTGTTCAAAAGCTCTCGAATAAATTTTAATTAAGATAAAGAGCCCGAAATAAAATTAATTCCATCCAATATTAAGATCTTTAAGCCTCAACTCGATGAAAGTTCTAATCGTTCATTTAAAAAAAAATAAAATAAAAATAAACATTTTTAATTCTTAACTGCTGGTAGTATATTTTGTGAGTGCTACTTGCCATGAAGACTTTGAGATATATTAGAATCATCTTATTTTAGAACTGAATAGATTATCTGGAGCTTCTTTGTGCTCCATGACTTCAAAAGAAACTTTTTTAGGTTAAAGGTATCTCTAAGCGGTATTATGCTTCCATGGAGACAATTTCTTAAAACCAGAAACAAATCGTTTCATGTCGATGATCTCATAATCGGTAGGTAGTTCTTTATAGTGTCAATGGAGGAAAGACGTTAGCTTGTGGAAGAGAACAGAAGGCTTCAATCACCCAAACTCAGCTCCTGAATGAGGAAAAAGAAGTAACCTATTGCTCAAACTGCTCCCGCAAGTAAAGAAAGGGGCCAGAGACTACGAAATCACTCACGTTAGCAACAGCAAATCCAAAGCAATAATTTGACTCACAAAAATTGCACAGACTAAGAGTTAGAAAACTCCAACTTGGAGGCAAATTGTGTTCGTTGCGCTGGGCTTTTAACAAAGCATCGTTTTCATACACATAAAAGAAAGAAACTTAGAAGACACAAAAGTTGGACATTTGCATACAATTCTATGTGTGTGTTATTAGAATTCCAAAATTAAAAATTGAGGGAAGCTTAAACTTAACGAAAACTGGAAGGTAGATGTATTGAGAACAAAGGCATCTTGATCATTCATAAAAAACTTATGATTTTGCAGAGCTCAAGCTCGTAGCTTTATATTGATTTTACAATCGTAGTTTTGAAAATTGGAAAAGCCCATGACTTTAATTTTTTATATGATTCTAAGAGAATTTCCATTTCACTAGACCCATGGGAGCTCATCGAGTTAGAGCATCCACTATACCTAGTCTGGAGTCTCCCAACTCTGAAGAAAAGATTATGATAGATTGCTGTGAATATTATGAGTCTGTGAGACCTCAAATAAAAGCTATATTGTGAGACGAAGGGTCTTTCCAAGTGCATATTTACAATTTGAAAAGTCCATCTATCAACAATCTTCCATGACTTCGTATTTCTTCATCGATCAGCATAAAAAAGTCTAGTCCAAGCCCCAATTAGTATTTCTTTATTGAGTTCAGTGGACCTTATCTGTAAGAAATGAGAATTTATAAGCTAAATGAAGTAAAAGCAGTGAGAGTTAGAATAAACGAACAAATATATGGCTGGCAACCCTCTAATATCCAAGTAGCTGCTGCAGTTTCAATTGAAATAGTTAGAAGTGTCTTAAGCATATCTATTTTACAACTTCAAGTCTGTGACAGAATATCATAGTAATAATATGAAACCGTCAGACCGAATTATTCAAAGGTGCAGCTCTTTAAACCTTACGTTCATACTGTGCTAGACACAGATCAGCTAATATTCTATGGAGACACGAGGAAAAATATATTTGAAGAATTAATCGTAAATGATGTGAGGTTGCCCAGACAGGATGTAGCATTACAGTTTGGCGTTTTTTTTTTTTCGAATTGGAAAGCATTTGGTTGGATTCAAGCTTACTTTCTAAAGCGTTCTCAGCAATGTTGCCTGTAGTCAATAGCCAACGTGAGACATAAGCGCGACTTTATGCAAACCGAGCCAAGTGGACAAAGATACTACTCAGGGTTAGTCAATTTACTTTTGGCTCGCTGTAATAAAGAATTTGTGGCAATGAGATTCATAATGAAGATCTCTACTCATTCATAGTTCATATACATTTAAGTTTTTTGTTTCTTGTTGAGAGATTTGACTTTTTTGACAGTGTGTTCTTCGAATTATGAATATTAAAATTTTGTTAGGGCTTTTCATGGAAATTATTTTGATTCGAGGCTTTCGAAGAATATTCGAATTGTATTCCGTTATTAAATGTCCTTGTTAACATTATACATGTTGGCTCACTTCTGGTTTAGAGATATCAAACAGAGAATTGAAGCACCAGCTGCCTCGAAAGGTTACATGAAAACACGTAATTACGATGGTCCGTTCAATTCTTGAAAAGTAGTTGTGTTGAGACGTGTTAGCTATTCGAAAGTTTAATTAAATTGAATTGATTAAAAGAACCCGAATTTAAAAAATTCAACTTACTTCTAGATGGATATAGAAATCGAAGCATTTGCAATTTTCTCATTATTAATGTCTAAATTTATCGAAAAAGGCTGATGAAAAGTTGGTAATTATTTTCGTGAAGTGAAATTTTAAAAAATGACTCGATTAATTTGACGTTTAAAATATAATTAACTAAACTACTTGATAATTGGCTATGTATGAGCAATTTTCACTGATTATTACGTGATCGAAGCATTAAAGGGCTCTGGTGTCCATAACGCCCTATCCATTCAATAGTTATAGAAGCAGAGACGTCTAATTTAAATAGGGGTGAACTTTCGTTGCTTTATAAACATTTGCCTCACAAAATACAATGGCATCAGAAAAGTTCCGAAGACACCTCGCTTTGATTTATAAACTGTACCTCCATCAGGCTCTTACAGTACTCGCAGAAAGTACAACGCTTGGTTTCTTAATTATCTACGAGATACAGTACGCAAGTATCTTTGTCTCCGACACAGCGATTACTTCTCCCTTCGACTCTCCTATATTGAGAGCAATCTCTCTCACCAACTTCCTGGAGGTGTTTGGGACAAGACTCATGACAAGCAATGCAATTTTGGCCATTTTCATTGCTATGTATGGCATTTGGATGATACTTGAAGGCTACTTGGTGCTTAAGTACATTAAACATGAAACCTTTGGTGATTTCGCTCAGAAGCTCAGTATCGTGGGATTTCTAATTCAGAAACACGTTCTGATTATCCCGGCCTTCATGGCAGCAGCGAAAGGGCTACTCACGAATAGCACTCTCGAGTCGCGGACATTAGCAAGCATCCTACTAGTGTTGATCTGTGGCTATAACATGTTTAGAGCCAAGTTCAAAATAACTCTACCACATGCAAAGACTTCTCATTC
>ENA-UOTX01001652-UOTX01001652.1-compost-metagenome-genome-assembly--contig:-NODE-1652-length-14852-cov-18.057327_pt1 | contig 14852 bp, 12 predicted proteins | sample MGYA00238143_ERZ746982 | MGnify/ENA primary metagenome ERZ746982 (study PRJEB28758, sample SAMN06268862) | compost metagenome | isolation source: single cell | place: USA: California, Emeryville, Joint... | reverse complement strand
AATCTTCGAGTATACTGGCAATGCCATTCGGTAAACCTGCAATTTACATTCTGGGAACTCAATCAATTAATGATAAGTCTATACACCTCTCTTAACAATTAAAGGATAGTGCACTCACGGGACTAAATTTCTGAATATCAAAGTGAAATGAGAATTTCTGCTTTATCTTTTAGATTATTTCCAATGTGCAAGCAAAAACCAATGAAGTGTCCCAATTGACGGCTACTCATCGATCTTCGCCTCTTTCAGTATCGCTTGCATCTAATATCAATCTAAATTTCAGAACAATTTTCGCTTCCTAATTTTCGTGAGTGAAGCGATCTTAGAATAAAAGAGAAAAAACTTTACTCACGACATTAGTTTTGGTTTCGATATAAGCGTTTCGGAATTTCAAATAAAATAAAAAATTACTGAATAACCAATTTTTTGTTGTGAGATGAAGATCAACGTAAGATGCTCTGGAAGGGTTATATTGACCAAAATGCTCATAGGTTCATATCAAAGACAAAATGTTCAACATCAACTGTGGTGATGGCGCACAAAGAATCAGGTCGGATTATCTTAGTCCAGAATTTTTGCTTATTTTCTGGTTACAGATGGTTAGGAGATGTTGCGATCTTCCGTTACGATCACTTTTACGGTACTCTAACAGGTGAATGAGAAATTAAGCCAGCATTGATTAACCAGTATGCATTCAGGCACACCTAAAGGAATAAGATTTGAAAACGGTACAACTTTAAATATGGATGATATCATAAATGAAAATCTAAAGGAAGATCAGCATGTTTGGGTGATCCTTAAAGGTTTGTTCTATAACTCTTTCAACAGTCGTTTGTCTAATGGGGTTAATCTTGCACAGAGGATCTTGAGGCACTTGGACTTGATTATAAGTTAAAGACTTCGAAAGCCATGGGAACTAAATCAGCAAGACCAAAGAGCGGCTTCACAAGGACGTAATAATATTGTTCTCGGCAAACTTTCTAATCAAATCATAGTTTCATTAAGCAATAGACTCTTCAGATAATCAGAACAATGATCAAAGCTCATAATTTTGTAATAGTATCTTAGTTAAGAAGATCTATATGGATGAGCTTGAATATTGCTGTACTTGCAAAAAAAAAATAAAATGTTAATAAATAGTCTAGCATTCACACGTTTTTGTCTGTTAATTTGAGATTTTCATGAGAGAGAAAAAAAGAAGACTTTTTCCCATGCTATCAAGAAATTTTTCGACTTATTTATTAGCCAGATATGGATCTATTTCTATAAAAATCAATTCATAAAAGTCATATCATATTTCGGTTTCGTTGCGAAAATGGTTGGCTATATTAAGCTTTAGATATCAAGGATGAACAATAATAATAAATAACTGTGTCGCGAAAAAAAAGAGAGAGCAACTCATTAAAATCTCCTAGACTAGATTTGATTTTTTTACAAAAAAAAAAGAGAATAAACTATGTCGTAAATGAAAAACACACACAAATTTTTCATGGTCTATTTTAGACCCAATTGTGCCAGTTGTTTTTTCAATGATTGCATAGAGATCTCTATTTGCTGCACTGTGGCACTGACAGATTCAAGCTCATTTGAAGACACTTGTTCTCTATCAGCTTTGTCATTTCTCCTTGAAGTCTGGATATCTGAATTTAGTCCTTTTAGGAGCTGAATAGCTATTTTTCCAGGATTTTCTGTTGCTTCTCTGGTATCTGAATGAGATAGTCGCTCTTTAAACCTGTATCTGACTTCTTCGTAGAGTTTAGGGGATTTTTCCTTCATTTGCTCCAGAGCCTTAAAATATGTTAAAGCAACGTGAAAAATCAAATGAGTGATTACCCTCTGCGATAGCATGAGTATCTGGCATCCTGATTCAGCAATATAGTAATTTGCCACTCTTTTTGGCTGCTGATTCTCAAATACAAGTCCTCCAAAATAGTCTCCGATTTGAAGGACTTTCCCTTCCAGCTGGTCATGAGAATCACCATATCCAGCAGCTCCTCTTTCGACTTCATCATCTAAGCAATGAAGGCTCGAAACATATTCCTCTCGTGATTTGCGGGTGTCCGATGTAGGTTGGGTTCTCTCAATAATGGTATAAACTCTTTCATCATCGGGAGATATTTTTTGAACAGTCCCCATCATTATAAAATAAAGAGCATTAGCTCTCTGAATCCGATTAATTGATTAGCTTGGCCTTATTCATGTGAATTATTGATTACCTTCTTGGGTTTCAGAATGATGTCGAGGGGTTCTAAAAATTTCTCCTCTAAATAACCTTTGACGAGTTCTTGAATCTATTTCGGAATATAATTAATAGGGTCAAAATATCAGCCCAAAAAAAAAAGAGAGAGTATTACTGTGTCAATTGTAAATGAGCCGAAGAGTGGGATATTTTGAAGCGTGGCTGCAATTTTATTGCTTTGGATTTCTTTGAAGATTTTTAGACCTTTTCGAAGGCGGATTTTGATATCAGGGAATTCGCTTTGCAAATTTAAGTAGTCCTGTTTTAAGTATTTCTCCAGTACACAGAATTCAATGCAGTTCACATCAGACGTTCTTCTTGAATTCGAAATCAGAGCAATCTACACGGAAAGAAAAGGTAAAGAATGTAATAAAAAAATAACTAATTATATAATCATTGCCAACAAATATATTTCACGATGGAATTGTTACCTCTCCAAAATGCTCTCCTCTTTTAAGTATGACAGTAGTTTTTGGCAACAATTCAGTTGCTTTCTTAATGACGACCTCGACAGATCCTTCATTGATGAAAAACATTTCTTGCCCATAGTCCCCTTCGCGAATAATTCTGTCACCAGGGAGGTAAATCGATGATCTGCAATATTTATATTAATGTTATTATGCATCTAACAAAAGAAAACTGATTACTGCAGCTTTTTGATAATAGCGAATATTTCAATGGATTCAAGCTCACGAAACAACGGAACAGTTTTTATGAGATCTTGATGTATATGGAAAGCTAATTCCCTCTGCAATGGCTCAGACAGCTCGGCAAAATCTGAAAATCGGTTGAAATGCCTCTTCTTTTTCCAGTATGCATTGAAGTAATCATATACTCGAGTTTTCAGTTGATCTGGGACGTCGTTTTGGATTAAATTTCTTTGTAAAGCTTCTAGTTTCTCGTGATACTCTGTATGATCATGGTTTATTTTCTGAATCAAAAAGCTGATGCTTCCAAAAATGAAACCCAGACACATGCTACCAATAATTGAGATCAGAACTGAAACACCAGCTTGCATTGTTGACGTTGGTGTTATTTCATTTCCAGTCATTAGCATCAAGATACTGTAGCCCACATAACTGTACTTTAACAAAAGACTTCCTGACCCCAAGTATTGCTGAGCTGGATAGTCCTCATTCAATGATCTAAAAGTGGGTGGAATCCAGCTTTCGATCGGAGGTTCGCGTGAAAATGAAAAGGTAATTCTGGACACTGTTAGGTACCAGATGCAGGTAATCACGTGAATCTATCATACATTCAGTGAAAAATAAGGAATCGAGAGAGCTGATAATTATACCAACAAAATAAACTTCGCAATCGTCGTAATCAAGCGCCAGGCCCTCTTCAGCTTAAATGGAAGCAGAGTCTCCATCTTTGTAAAATCCATTTCAACAAGTCGAAGTAGCAAATTCCCCAGTAAGAACCGTCTTGTGATTCCACTCACATTCAAATATCCAAAAACAAATAGCGGCATCGAAGAGATGGAGTCAACGAGAAACCACTTATTTTTGATATACTTCAGCGCGATTTGCTTTGAATTAGTAACCTCGACGAACTCGGTTGTAGTATAAGTGGTCCTCATCTTCAAAAAAATGTCTATCCAATAGAATAATAGTATCACCCAGACTAAGATCGGAGATGAATCTGGAAGTAATTCGCTTTCTTCAAAAAAAGCGATCTGGACTGGAAGACTGAAGTAGACAACGATTAAAATGATTTGAAAGAAACAATCCCAGATAAATTTGCATTTAGAGCGACGAGGTATAACTAAAAATGGATATTGCTGCTTACTCCTGATCAAAATGAGTTAATAAGTAGAAGTTAAAGATTATCGAAAAGATTTACTGAGGAGGTTGACTCTCTGACGTATTGAATACGGAAGCTGTTCTCTTCTTCCCTGAATTCTTCCTAGACCTTCTATGTCTGAAGAAAAAACTTAATCTAGAAGTTGGCTCGGTAGCATCTTGCTGTTCAGAAGCAGTGGGTATCGAATCATTTATCTGTCTTTTGGGATTATTTACAGCATCTTGATTATGTTCCATTGGTCTCAAATCTGTCGTTTGTTTGGCTTGCTTAGAATTCACATTAGTTATTTCATTATGTTGGTGCAAAACATGCTCAACTTTGACCCTGGTAGAGACTTTTTCAGGATCTAGTTCAGGTGACTGTGCAGTCATCCGCCGGCAGTGAGGAAGAAATGGAGAGGAATCCGATTGTTTATGAGCTGTATCACTACTACAATCGAAAAGTTTGTGTTTAGCACTATCCATAGAGTTTATATGTTGCTTTTCCAAGTTTTGCTTATTATTTTCTGCAATGTTGCATTCTTTGTTTTCTTCATCTTCCTTGTTTAATTGGATGATACTCTCATCTTTGTTGGTTGGACTTAAAGAGTTTATTTGAGGTTGTAAGGATGCTGGCCGTCTGTCTGTGCCCGAGTAATTTGGTAAAAGTCTGTAGTCAGCCTCCATCGCATGATCCAATATAATATTTGAAGTATTCGGGTCGAGAGTTTCATCTTTGCTCGTGTTTTGATGGAGACTCATAAGTTAGATTATTCAAATAAACTTTATCGAATGTGAAGCAGAATTTATATGTACTATTAATTTTGATACAAAACAGTTTAATATTCATCCGGATACTTTAGCTAAACTTATAGACATGAGTTTCGAAAAATATAAATTCACTCTAACATAGGAATCAATATTTGTTTCCATTCATCTATGAGATACAGAATTACTCATGACAAATTCTCGTGCTTGTGTTAAAAAAAAGTGTTCACAAAGAAATACGTATTGGGAGTTTTTGTTTTTGATGAGACTTGCCTACTTGGTAAAAGTATTTTTCCATTTGAATATGGCCCAACTACGAACAGTTTTCCAAACTTACATATGGACTTAGATGCAAGATTCGTTGTTGGCAGGAAAAAAATAGTTGAATGAATAATATCAATACCTGACTTAATCTATGAATTCCTCATTGGAACTTGGATATGACAAGATATAATCACAATAATTTTAACAAATTGTCTTTATTGTGCCTGGGTATATTACCCTTGAAGGAAAATCAAAACCTAAATACTACTTTTTCGATCAAAATTTGATTTGATTCTATCATAAAACAGTAAAAAATCAAAAAAAGCGCCCACCGTGGGGCTCGAACCCACGACCACTAGCTTAAAAGGCTAGCGCTCTACCGACTGAGCTAGACGGGCTTAGATACTATCATTTTATTGGGGTTACACATAATTCAAGCAAACATGAAAATATTAGCCATATGAAAGTTTTCTATTCAGTTAATATTCAAAGTACAACAGATATATTTGATAGCTGATTCAAGCCAGAACATAATTTAAAGATTAGAGCTCGAGCAAAATAACTCTTCTGTATGCATATTCTGATCATTGTATGCTCAAATGAAACAGAAAATTCATTGTTAATATCAAATCGAATAGTAAAAATCAACATTCTTTTTGAGGTATGGCAATATTAACGCACCATAAATGAAGTAAAGGATAGTTGTGTGTGATAGTTGCTGCATTGATCGAAATGTCGTTCAGAAGTTTCACTTAAACAAATTTCAGAATGCGCGGGAGGATCCAAAGTTCTTACTTTTAAATTTGCTCTAAGAAAAAATTAAAAAAACAAAATGGAGAGAAGAAGCACCAGATCAATGAGATCTTCATCAATGGATGAAGAGCATGAAACCACGCCATCAAGAAAGACTAAACAAGCGACTGAGGATAAGTCGGCCTCAAGCAAAAAAGGCCAGAGCTCTCAGAAGGGTGCGAGTCAAAGTTCAGGTCATGAAGCTTCGCAAACTGGAGGCTCTTTACGAAAGCAGAAAACTGGAGAACATACAAGCACAGATGAAGCTCATGAAGATAAAAAGCATGGTCGAAGCACCGAGAAAAAAACTGACAAGAAGGGCTCGGAAAATATTCAAAAAGAAAAACACGACAAAGATAACGATGATGCGAAGAGTAAACCATCCGTGAGTCGTGTCATTTCTTCGAAGCATACCCCACAGCAGAGAAAAGGAATTCACTTATCTTCATCAAAGAAGAAGGTGCAGGGCAAGAGTCCCGGAGCTCTACTTGAAATAAGATCTTCGACAAGTCCATTCAAAGCAGAAACGCTTGCTGAGCCAAAGCCAAGAAGCAGCGCGAAAAGCGAAATTTCTAGATCTGCAGAGAAGAACCAAGAACAGGGCAAGGAAGGAAGCAAGTCCAAAGGAAAAGTTGATATTACTGTATTCTCTCCGAGAGATACTAAGGATAGTGGGAATAAGGGATCAGCTCAACAGAAGGGGTCAGAAAAAGGATCGACTGCTCGAAAGGGTGCAAGCCAAGAAGAGATTCTTGCTGATAGAATGGTTGGAGAAGATCCTACAACTTTTAAAGAAAAAAAGGATACCAATGTCGACAGAACCAATCAACTTCTACACGAAGATGACAGCAGGTTTAATAGAATGAATGAAATGTTTGTTGAAGAACACAAAGTCGAGGAGAGACAAATGGTGGTAGAGCAAGAGAGTGGAACCAAATCTACTGACAAAAAATCAAGCATTGCCTATCAGATGGCTCAAAAGCTTCTGCAATCAGAGCAAGCTGCCGCTCAAGGTTTGGGAGAACACATCAGACGCGAAACTCCTGACAAAGATCAAGAAAACCAAGAATCTCGTCAAAAATATTCTGTCGGAGAAGACTTGAGAATTATCGAATACGTCAACTCCAAACTCGGAAGCAACCTGATCTCAAAGAACTTTTGGAAAGCTGCTTATGAAGATGGTTTGCTCGATAAACGTCGCTCAGTCGACTCAATGAGAGACAGATACCGTAACCACCTCAGATACCTCTCAATTGATGACTGTGACCGAATGAAAGAATGGTTAGTAGAGCATGATGAAAAAGGCTTTGCTAATTTCATCAGAAAGGCTGTCAAGGATCCCAGCGGAAAAATTATTTACGTTAAGAAATTAGATGGCATCGAATCTGACGTGGGAACTAACCAAACCATCGCTATTGTTACGAACAAGGAAAAGAAACCGAAAACCGATAAGCCAGCGAAGCCGAGAGGGAAAAGCAGCAAAGATAAGGCCAGAGTGAGTGCGCAACGTCAAAGCGATTATGAAGAGGACGACATCGAGTCTGTGCATGAGGATGAGTACGTGCCAGTGCAAAGGAAGGAGCCTGTGAGGGCAATGCCGCAAGCTGAATTGCCTGCGCACCAGCCAAGGAAACAATTTGTTCACCTTGAAGAGGAGTTAGCCCCGAGACTGCCTGAGAAGAGAAAGGGCTACGAAGCAATGTACCACATTGATGCCCAAATGCTGCCCAGAAAAGTTACGAGGGATGTGTCTTTCTCCCGACCAGATGAGCGATTCTTCAGTACCCAAGAAGAAGAGAGACTTAGAGACAAAGAGACCTGGCTTCGTGAGCAAGCGATGAAGCATAGCATTAGTCCCGATCAAATGAAGAGTTTATTCTTTAGATGCTCAATGAATTCATTGATTCTTGATCGCTATTTCCGAGGAGAACATAACCTCATTTGGGACAAGGATGAAGACGATTTGCTCACAGGTCCTTACAAGGATGTGGCTAAGCGAGTCTTATCGCATTACAAAGGCTCTGCTAACGTGAGACAGAGAGAAGAATTTTTAACCAAGTTTGAGCACCTGTATTCCATGAGAGGAAATCTTGCTCAGAAGCAAAGCTCAAATTTTGGTCAAATGCGGAGAAGTTTCTTCTAAGTTAATTAGTACAGCAAAGGACAAATATATTATGATATGAAGAAACTTATTAATTCCAGCCTCCATGATAAAATTAAGTCTCCATTGGTGTAACCGGTTTATGTATTATGGTAGAACTTTTCATTTCGAGTGAGGATTTTGGAAGTGAGATTTATGAAGGTATGAGTGAGTGTAAGGTGTGTCTATCATCTTCAAACAAAAAATTTTGATAGAACTTCATTTTCGCTTTACAATAGTGTAGTTTTAGGAAATGCCAACTGCTTTTGTAATTGATATCATCGTGTACCTCATTTGCCACATTGCACTGTTATTTTTTCGAAACAATAATTTCGAGAAGATGTTTTGATAGTATCATTAGGTTTTCACCTTAATTCGCAGCAATTATTAATTTGCAAGCTCGTTTTTGTCTGATTTGTTAGTGTCAGAAAATTGAATAGTTTTACCTCTTTTTTATTTATCGAATATCTCTAGATTTAAAAAAATGGGTATGCATTTCTGCCGCTTCATATTTAACCTTTTATATTTGCTTAGAAGATTATCACTTGGACCCAGCGCAACAAAGTGAGGACCAGAAAAAAGGTTTCTTCTTTAGAGGAAGTTCAAATTGTTTGAAAATACTTGTGATAATAGGATCTAATCGATTCGATTCAGTCTTCAATCAACTTGCAGCTCAGATAGATGAGCTCTCTCATGATGAAGAAGGTGATGACGATCAAGTATTGCCGCACAATTGAGAATGTTTGTTTATATCTTCCATAGGAAATTGATCAAGAGGCCAATTTAGCTCTGCCGACTAATTCAATTGGAGATCCTGGAAGAGAAGGAAAGAATCCCAGTAACAAGGCTCATCATAATTCCATTCTTAAATATGCTTTGCACAAATTTGCAATAGAAGTTATTGAAATGGACGAAGAGATCCAATACACAATTAAAACCACACATTTTGGGACCAACCCAGATGAAGTTGATATAGAAGAAGAAGTTACCAAAACTACAACAAGAAGCATGAACAAAGCAGAAGGAAATAACTTTGGTGAAAAAACTTCAGATGAATGATTGCTTATCAATAATAATGAGGAACAGGCAGTAGATTCGAAAATTTAGAAACCATAATCAATTCTATGCAACCTGAAAGTGATAATGAAGAGACTGATATACAACCCACGCCAAGCTCTCAAGCAGAATCAAAGAAACGAGGCAAATTCCCAGATTGAACTGAAGAGTTGAAATTTTATTTTCACTAGGGTTATTAACAGAACCAGCAAAGTTTCCACTCAGCTGCTATCTGGACCTCTCCGCTGAACTCGCAAATACAATTGAAGATAAATTGCATCCTACAACTGCAATGCTATCTCTAAAAGTGATGGAGGATGAGCTCCATAATATTTTGGAGCCATGCCTTGCTCATCCAAGCGTTCATACAGATATTAAACGCAGACTCGAGAGAAAGAAGTTGAATTTAGAGAAGCAAAAAACGGTATTTCTATTCCCCGCTTTCTCCGTCTAACACAATATTTAGCGCTTTGAAAATAATATTCAAACTAATAAATTGAATTCCAAGACTTTCCCACCAATTTTAGAGAATTCTCTACGTGAGAATCAGAAACTGCTGCAATCCGCTCCAAAAGTAGGAGGCCGAAGAGTAGATGCTCAAAGGTGGAAGAGAATTACATAGCTGTCTCTAACGACTTCGAATCTAGGATTGAACGTAGAATAAAAATTCTGAAAGAAGAATTACAAAAATGGAAGAAAGAGGAACCAACTAATTCAAGGAAAGGTAAACTAGGGGTTGAACGTAAAGATTTATTTGGTTTTAATTAGTTTCCAGAACACCCACAACGAACAGAGGAAGCGACAATTTTAAACCCCTCTCTGAATACTCAGGAAATGTGGATGTTGATGCATTTTTCAATGAATATGTGAAACTGAGCACTCCAGAACAATTGAAACTTTTGAAGGCCAGGAAAGCCCAGCATTATAACCTTGCTATGTACCTTAAACAAGAAGTCTCGAAATTTTTGCTGAAGAATGTAAGTATTCATTCTCAAATTCAAGAAGGATTAAATGCCAACAACAATAATTTTTCAAGGAGTGCGACATTATCTTAGAAAAGATCAAGAACAAATATATTCCACTGCTCCAAAAAACTAATGGGATCATATCATCAATGGAAGAGGGTACTTTAACGGATGCCAGTGAGTTCCTTTCGAAAGAACTCCCTGAGATAACTCCTGACGATCTTCATGGAATGTCATCATCAGACAGAATCAAAGGTACACTCTTTATAATATTGTTGAGCTGCAGAACTAATAAAATTTTTGTTGGGGGAAGCAATAAGAGACATTATTAGCAAAATTGAAGTTGCGAAAGCTGACGAAGCTAATTACAGTCAACTCATAATAAACGGATCAAATAAACCAGACTCAGTGATACACTCTTTTCCTTCTGAAAGTAGATTAACAATTACTTTTTACAGGCCGCAATACAGAGCAAAGTTCGTGAAGCCAAGAAGAGAATTAATGCTTATGAAAAGAATGAAGAGATATTAAATAAAATTGAGAAAGACCCATGGATGTATCTTCCTCGAGTCACATATAATACAGTAAACTATATCAAAAAGAGAAAAGAATGCTTCAATGGTCTAATAGGAAGCGAGAAATGTCCCAACGATAAATCCAGAGATTCCTGATATGAATACTCTGGTTGTCGAATTTTTATGTGTGTCAAAATGTCCTGAGAAGGTTTACCATTTGAAATATTCTATCGAAGCAGAAGGGAAGATTCAGGAATTTAAAACAAATTATGTCTTATCTTTTCCACTATAAGCAGAGCTGATTTCTTATGATTTATAGTGCTCGAAAAATGGAGTGTGGAACTACTCAAATCAAATTCAACTGACTTCGAATCCCAAAGTGCCCGATTATGACCTGCACAAAAAAGATATCCAGATTATTTTATATAATTCAGGGTAATGCGCTATTTTTGACCTTATTGGCTCAAAGCAATTGTTTCAGCTGGTTTTGGGATTCTCAAAAAGCTGCCAACAAGATCAGTCTTAAAGAATTTCAGAAAGCAAATACGATAAGAGGAAAGATAATTTTAGACGAGGAAACAAATCAATACGAAGTTGAGTATGCTCTCAGAATACGCGAACCTCAATTCAAGACAACGAAAATGATGGTGTCAACAGTGGATATTGAGAAATTTTTCCCAAGAGTCGATATAAATGCTAAAATTCCAGTAACTCGATCTTTTGTAATGAATTTAACTTTGTTGAAATCAGGAGCCTAAGAATCCACTAAAGGATACTCCTGCTCAAGCAAAAGCTCAAGAGGTTAATGGACAGCAGCAGTCTATTGAAATAAAACAACAGCCGATTGAAACTACACAGCAGCCAACTCAAGAGCCACTAAAAAAAGACGAGGGAGTTTCTTCTGACCTTGTCCTTCTAAAATCTACGATTTCCAGCATCAGAGGTCTTGACCCTTCTGAGATACCTTCTGGATGTACTCCAGAAGATGTTATGGAACCTGATAACCCCGAGAAGAATAAATGCTATGGGTACTTACAAGAGCTAACTAAGCAACTTGAAAATGCAAAACAACAAATGTTAAGCGGGTTTGGTAGTGTTTCAGATTCGAAGTATGTCAGAGATAAGTGGTCTGTCGCTTACAAAGAGCTCAACGTAAATTCATTCATTTGTAAAAAAGAGCTAAATTTTAATAGCTATTGGAAGGGAAATTGGGTGCAGGACAGATAGATATTACAAATTATACACAGAGCCTCAGAAGTACAATCGAGAAAGATAAAAAGCTTTTGGCTTTCTACACGTCCAAAGGAGCAGAAGGCTACATCAAGTTCATTAAAGCGAAAATACGGATTTATGAGAGTGAACTCTCTGAAATGGAAGCTCAGCAAGAGTAGAAGGATAAGAGGAGAGTAACTCTGAATTAACAATTACATTAGTATGCATGTCTCAAATTACATTAAATTTTTGTGAGTGGACTCTCTGATGCCCATCAAATGTATAGATTCATCTCTAATTGTAAATGCAAGCTATATCGAACCAGAGATTCAAATGTAAAAAGAGAATATCACGGTTGCCAATTAATTATATTACAAAAAGACAGAGAGACAGAGAGGTTATGCAATCAAATTACATAGAAATGTTACAGATTTGATTGTAGAAAAAGCTGTTGGTCAAATGATTGATACTTCTAAGAAATTAACTATTTCTTTTTGAAATTATGCAGGATCGAAACTGGTTTGTGAGATAATTTATTCCAGATGCTTATACCTATTGATGTTTACATTCAAATATTGAGATAAACAATCATGAAAATTCTCATGAAAAAAGTAGAATTTTTATATTACGGTACGAATATGCCTAGGTGTTACATTAAACAGTTCTATCATTATTTGGACATCCTTCGCTAATCAAATGTCTCTTCCATCCCATATCTCCTGGAGGGATATCCTGATGACATAATGGGCAGCGCTGTGCTACCGTAAGAGGAGAGCCCTGCAAACAGCTCATTTCATCAGTATGCTGTTTGTATTCAGAGACATGAACAGCTTCTTTGCAACGAGGACATTTTCTGAAGCTCTTCTTCTGTTCGCACTCTTCTAACATATGCTGATTAAACTCGGCAATTTGAACTGTTTGGCTGCACCCCGGACAGACTGTCAACATGGGACATTCCTTATGCAGATGCACGACATATTTGTCTTCATCTTTCAGGTTCTTGTCAACCTTACCGCAGAACTCGCAAGTAATGCCATGAGTATCTTCGATCTTGCCTAAAAAGAAGGTAGAATGAGTATTATGTAAAGATAATATATGAGCATACCGCTAATTGGAGCTTTATTCTGCATTGCTTGTTTGGGATCTTTCTTTGACATCTTACCTTTATTTCCTTGGTGATTAATGTTTGTAGTGATCACTGTATCTCGATCTGGGCTTGGAGATCTGCCCTTACCTCCCATTCCACCTCCGCCCATGCCACCACCGCCACCAACTGCATCGAATTCTTTCTCTAGAAGCTCAAGCTGATTCTGTCGCAAGCCAGTCAGATTGCCTCGCAGCTTATCACCCACGAGTTTATAAATGTCCATTATCAAATTGAAGGCAGCAGTTCTGATGTCCACATTCGAGTTTTCAATGTTCCTTACAACAAACTCAACAGCAGGAGTGTATGGAACATCGGCATTGTTAATTCCAAACTCCCTTACAATCTGCCTCAATAAGTTAAGTTTCGCGATCGTGTGTCTCGTTGAATTTGTGGTTTTATGCTTACCAACACTCGTATTTTTAAGAAGCTGCATCACACAGAAATTGCAGGTAATCGCCTTATTTCTACACAGAGCCAAATAGCACTCTTCTGACAGTTCTCTAAGCCGAGGATTGTTATCTCCGATTTTTTCAAGAAGACCTGTAGACGCTGAGTCAACATAGGATAACAGTTCTTGCTTATTGTAGATCTTTGGAGTTGGCTTTTCCAATAGAGCTTGTATCAATGCCATCGATTTCTGGCTGACTTGGATGATTTTATCGGCAACAGTATAGCTAATAGCACCCATAACAGCTGTAAAAAGTGCTCCAGGATCATCGTCCTTAAGGACTCCAGTATTTCTTCTAACTTCTCGCTCCAACGTGGTGACTCCCTCTTCACGAGCATTCCAATTCTTTGAGAAAATCTTCTCGCAAATGTCTTCTCCAAGGTACGGGATAAGTGGCTCTGCGAACTTTGCTGCTTCTCCGCTCAGTTTCTCAGCTTGATAACTTGGCTCTCCATAAGTAATGCCGGAATCTTTTTCAAATGCGCTGGGTTGTTTGCCGCCCCCGTTACGAAGGGCAGGGATCACTTGCTCGTCATAAGGATCATTGATGTCCTTCTTGACATGCTTTTCACCGCCTGCATCGAAATTTTTTTGTGGTCTGCGAGGCTTCGCTACTTCGATATTTTCTTTATTCGCCTTGACTTCTTCCTCTGAGTTTTCTACGGGTAGTTCCTCGCTATGAAAAATGGGTATTATTCGAGTTGTCTCATAAAAAAAGAAAATACATGAATTGAGGTTCTTTCACAGGCTGGACGTTTCTCTTTTTTTCCCTCATCTGATAGGAATTGTCAACGACGGGTGGTTTCTCCAAGTATTTGTTTGATTGCGGAGCTACCGCGTATCTGAGTCGCTCTATTTCTTCTTTGATAACCTTTGCTGCATCATAATCTTCATTCTGAATTGCAGTCGTCTTCCTTTCTTCAAGATGTTGCAGTTGCGCTCCAATGTGCTTCAAGCGCTCAATAGCTTCCTTGAGACGTTTTGCTTCTTCAAAATCTTCACTCTTGACTGCACGCTCTTTTGCCTGTTCCAATTCTTTTAATCTTTCAAGAGTGAACTGATCGAATTGAGTCATATATTCCATTTTATCGAATTTGACATCGGCCTTTGTAGGTTTGTCGAGAGGGTCCGAAGATATTGGCTCTCCGTAGACTGATAGTGCAATCAGGCCGACTTGATTGAAGAGATTATATTTATTAACGTGGCATTTGTGGAATACGACCTTAATGTAAAGGGCTGGAGCATCCAAAAATACTGATTTGAGTTCTCTCGCTTGGAAATTACTACGCTCGTTGGCGTCAAGGGAAAGATAGCCCAGTTTTTTCCACTTAAAATCAGTGTTTGGCATCACTGCGTTGAGATTAGGCATGAAAGCAAAGAGCTCTATTTTCGAAGAGATCTTGCTCTGATGCGAAAGGAACTGAATTTGCTTAATTTTCGTTGGTGCGTTGAATTGGAGGGTCATTTCCTGTGGATAATCACAGAAGCGAGGTGATTGCCATCCTTTACTCGAAGGAGACTG
>ENA-UOTX01001651-UOTX01001651.1-compost-metagenome-genome-assembly--contig:-NODE-1651-length-14878-cov-15.951828_pt1 | contig 14878 bp, 10 predicted proteins | sample MGYA00238143_ERZ746982 | MGnify/ENA primary metagenome ERZ746982 (study PRJEB28758, sample SAMN06268862) | compost metagenome | isolation source: single cell | place: USA: California, Emeryville, Joint... | reverse complement strand
TTGGTCTCTGAATACCAACAATACCAAGATGCCACCGCTGAAGAAGAAGGTGAATTCGATGAGGAAGAAGCCGCATAGACGCATTGAGAGATGAGACTCCTGCTTTGATTACTGTGTAAGTTAGTTAAATTGTTTCCTACACCGTACTCGCTGAGCTTGCATAGTAATATTCATATCTACATAAACTACCAAAAACATCCCAAGAACATTTAACAAAATGACTTTTAACAAACTAAAACGAAAAGAAAATACAACAAATAAAGAAAGAATCCAAGCGGATCGAATTGAATGATGAATAATATACATGGAGTTTTCCTAAAGGAGGACGAAAAAGCAGATGGTGATGATGTAATAGTGAAGATTCAAATGGCAGATTCATTGATAAATTTATGAAACAAGATATGAGAGGCCTAGGAGTTGTGCAGAGTATAAGTGGAAAGGAGTCTGCATCCTCAGCTTTCAAAAACCCATAAATCTATTGCTTCCTGTAAGATATAGCGGTTAGGTTATTTAGAAACTCAATAAAAAGATAAAAAGATAATGCAACTGCTGTTGGATTTAACCGCTAATTTTCAGATATAAAGAGCAATAAAACTGATTTCATAATTAAAAAATTTTTCTGTTACTTTGCTTGGAAACCCTGTCAATATGAACTCCTCCTATAAGAGAGTACAGTTCTTTCTGTAATTGTATCTAATCCCTGAAACTAGCAATCGACCGTTGATTCCGATCATAAGGATCTTACGATCTCTCAGCTGAAAGCTGAACTTTTCGAACTTAGAAAGAATGAGAAAGACTACAACGAGCTCCACACCAAATTGAACAATCTGGAACATCGCTACAACCTCCTTCAAGAAGAGAAGACTCTTAATGAAAGAGATTTCAAGAACCGTAATGAGATCAACACCAAGACGATCCAAAACCTCAAATTCGATGTTGATGGCCTGAAGAACGAACTCGACGCTATCAACGGAGATCTCCAAGACTTGAGAATCGATAACAACGGCATCAACGAGCTCATCAACAACAGAAGCTCTGAAATCGCAAGACTGAAGGCTGAGCTATCAGACCTCTTCGATAGCAACAACGGCCTCCAAGCTGACAAGAGAGACCTCGAAAACAACGTAATAAAGACCTTATCGTCGCTATATGTTACCATTATCTATAGATCCTTAAAACCAAAGACGAAAACCGTAACCTTCAAGGCGACCTCGATAACTACAACGCTCAGATCCAAGAGCTGACTGACAAGAAAAGCAGACTTGAAAAAACCATCCGAGACCTTGAATTCGACTTGGATAAGCTCGACGGCCAGAACACCCAGCTCCAGAAGACCCAAGATGGTCTTAGAGCCGAGATTAAGAACAAGAACGATAATATTAGATACGCTGAACAGCAGCTCACGGACCAGAAGAAGCATATCGTTAGCTTAGAGGCTGACATCCAAGACCTGAAGAGAGCTCAGGAGAAGATCAGATTTGACTCTAACACAGTGCAGAAGAACCAAGAAAACGAATACAACAAGAACCTTGAGGCACAAGCGAAGCTTGACAACCTCGAGAGACTCATAGCGTACGCCTTATCATCCTATCGCCATAATAATTTACCCGTGATAGTGATCGAGAGAACCAAATCGCTGACTTGAAGAGAAACTACGAAAATCTCAAGAGAGATCACCTTCAACTGGTCGACTCCAACGACGACCTCAGCCATGATATCGATGCTCATATGAAGCATCTCGACTTATTAACCGCTCAAAATAATGACGTAAATTGTTTGTTAAGAGTTTGGGGTTAATAATATACGGTTAGTTAATTAACGAGTTGGATAGATACTCCGAGCAAGACGAAAGAGTAAGATCGATATTGGATAGAAAGGACAGAGTGTATGAGGTGAAGTCGAAGGTTGAGGGAAGAGCAAAACAATCGCAGTCAGTGATGAGCAGCTCGCTGAGAAGCCCTGGGAAGAAGAAAATTGATTACTAGTATATATCTAGGAATATGACACTTGATTTGAAATAAATTGATGATTTGAATTTGACATTTTGATTTTCATGAGAAATTGATTTGCAGTAAGTAATAAAAAGAACTCTTGAATTTTCCAGTCGTTAGCTGAAATGAATGAAATCTAAATAGCTAAGCGGGTTGTGTAAAGGTTAGGATACAGCGGGTCTTGTTTTTTATACTTAAGTTGTTCAGTGATCATAGAGAAGGTCAAAATAATAATATGCAGAAATCAGAAATAGGAGAATGTAGTATAGATTATTTCCTACAAAAGAAAATAGTAGGAACACTATAACGCTATCCTCTATACTAACCTTAAACTGTTCTTTCAAGAGCTAACAGTTATTGCTATCTCTCAAGATAGATAGATATTTGACAAAACAAGTTATCAATAGCTTTAAAGTTATCGAAAGCAATTAGGCATCTTAATTGACGATGAAGCAGTTAGTCATAGCTCTGGATACTTATTTTTGAGATCGCTAAATGAATGTAAAGAGCAGTTCTGACGCAAAAAGCGAGTCGGTTCATTATTGTGACGAAAATGTGTATTATATCAAGCTAGGTCATTTGTTCTGTTTGCTGAAAATTTCCACCATGAACCTACTCAGTTCCACAGCCAAGCAAACAGGATTCGCCTCCGCTTGAGAGCAACTCGTATTGATCAGCTTATGAGAGCCATTACAGTAAAAAAACTGTTAAATCAACTCAAGCAGCTTCAAATCCACTTATTTTAATGTTCTCTTGATGCTAGATTCTCGATAGTGTTGCTATTGGGTTGTTTCAAACGAATATCCAGTTTTGGGGGACCCTTAACTCTCTTATAATGGTGTTTTGGTTCAGTCAAAACATAAACGTCGATAAATTTAGAATTATCCCGAACGAATTTTACAAGAACGACCGCAGCATCAAAATACGATAGACATGCAGACTACTCTTAGCTCCAGAGATAACAACAGTCTTCCAAACGACAAGCTAGACACTACGACAGATAAATCCTCTCAGGATAAGAAAAAGCATGAGTTGGGCGGCGCAAATCACGATGTTGGAGCACAAACAAAATCAAACACACCAAAATCCAAAAAAGGAGTCCAATCACCTATTCATCAAAACGGCGGAGAGATATCAGCTGACGAATTCATCGTTGAGAGGATAATTGGCAAGAAAATCCAACATGGAAAAGTGAAATATCAAGTAAAATGGGATGGTTATGATACGGATGAAGCGACCTGGGAGCCGATAGAGAATCTGGAATCTGCTGCTTTAGCGATTGAGAAATACGAAAAGTCACTTCAAGGAAAAGATAAAAAAACGAAAAGTAAAGCAACAGCAAAAGACTCGCTACCGACTTTAGTAAAATTGATATTAATTCGCTGGTTTTAATATCAAATAGCATCGAAAGGCATCAAAGCAATCCGAAAAGGACACAAAGAGTCCGAAGCATACTCATTCAAAGCAAAGCGAAGAGAAAATCCAGCATAATGATAACAAAAGCGTGCATTTGGCTCATTCCAATAGTATAAACCAGAGCACAGTTGAGGCAAGTGGGAATGATGGGTTGGATGTACAAGTGGACGGCAAAACACAAGAAACACCTGCAAATGAAACACGGCTTGCTTCTGAGAGGTCAATTGAAAACGCAAGCAAAATTCCTAAGGAAAAAACCGATAATTTAGAATTGAATAATTTTTTAAGTAAAGACATTCAGCCTCTTAAGGATAAAATCAGAACTGGAATGGAGCAGCAGTCAAGCTCAAAGCTTGCTGAAAAGCAAGGAAATACTCAGCTGGACAGTAACTACTCGAGCAGTTTAAAGAAAAGCAAACGAGAGCAGCCGCTTAACAAAACACAGTTGAATATCGATGGGAACGACCTCCCTGAATTTGGGCATTTTTTATGGGATAAGCCACAGAGTATTGCTAAAATCGAACACAACCCAGCAAGAAACGATTTGGATGTATACGTGACTTGGTGTGCTCGGCCAAATGGAACCGTTCCTCAGCCTACGAGGTTGGCTCGTATAGATATTCTCAAATATGATCCGATTTTCTTAGCGTATGAATATGAAAAAGCACTAACAATTTCCAATATATCACCGGATGTAAATCTACAAAATCTTCGCAGAGTATGAAGAGCCGTGCCATGAATTAATTCTTTTAAGAATTCCAATTGCTACAGCATATCTTTTTGAGGCTTTGGAGGTGTTGAACTAGATGCAGTGTTTGCCAATTCCATGAAACATGGAAAAAGGAGACTGAGTTGTAAAATTTATTGAATCGATTTCAGCCTCTTTGTTTAGTCAATGAATCTTTGAATGACTTTTTATTTCTGTTCTGGTAGGTGTTTGACGCACTTGTAATGATAATTTTTTAGCCGGTTATCCTTAAGCTACTGAATATCCTGTTACAATGAACTCATTCGCGAGGTCATAACTTTAGGAACAACGTCGGAGCGCTTTATGACAATCATTAAGCTACATACTTAAGCCCATGTAAGGAGATATGTAAGGAGATTGATAGAGACAGGGTTGAGAATTTGATTCTTAGTAAGTAAACAATGATCGCCAAGGCCCATTAGCACCACTTGATAGGACTGAAAGCAATTCCTCCTGCAGCCGTTCTTAGCTTTTAATCGGAGAGACTTGCTCAATTGACAAAGAAAGTTATGCTGCTTTCCTCTATTGCGCAGCTTTAGGTTTATAAGTCTAGGAAATCGGTGATCAGTTTTGCTTAGCCGATTTGATGTACTCAATGCTTTCAAAGACCGAAACTTTCAAGAATTGATTTGTCTCCTTTGAGATCTTTTAATTATGCGACAATTTTATTCTAATTTAGATCATGATAATAACTTTTTCTCAAAATCCACTCTTAAAGTAGGTAAAACTGCCCCTGCATTTGGTTTTATTTTGATTCTCTTGGGCTGAGTTGGCCGTTAATAGGTCACATTTATACTGCAGTATTTTATCAGCAACATGGTAATTAGCACGGACAAGTATTCTCACAGGAGGTATAACACGGAAAATTCATCAATAGCAAAACAAAACAAAACAAAAAAAAGAAATCTTACAAGTAAGAGTCAAGGTCATATATCAAACCTGAAGAATGCATAACAAGGGTAAAACTAGTATTTCGTTGGAGATTTCGGTGAGATCTCACTAACAAAATCGCTATATGAGACTTTCCCATCTTGATTCTTGTCAAATCGCTGTAACAAACTCATAAGCTCATTTGACGACGAATATATTCCATGATTATTCAGAACCTCTTTAAACTCTTCTAGAGTAACATACCCTTTATCGTTTTTATCCAGGGCCTTGAACGCATCGTAGAGATCAAACAGAGGTCTTTTATTAAGTTTCTGCCTGATATTTTCAATAATCGACTCATTCTGGAACAGCACGTTAAAGAATTTTTGAATAACCCTTCGTGTATCATATACAAATAACTAGTCATTAAGAATTTATTAAAGCTTTCTGGAACAGAGTCGAAGTCTCCTTACCGTCTTGGGTGTCCTTGTGTCACGATAGCTAGGGATTCGCCTAGTGAGCTTTCCAGCATATTCAGGACTATTTGGAATGAAAATCTCGCTGAATTCTGAATACCTATGAGGGGAATAGATAGTTTGTTGAAAATTATTATCTAAAGAAGGTGTTACTTAAGTCTTCCATCGCTGTCTTTATCGAATTTTCGAACAATAAGGTATAGTTCGTCTCTCGTTGGGTATATTCCTAGCTCTTTAAGTCCGTCTTCAAACTCCCCAGCTGTAATCGCCCCTCTGCCATTAACATCGAAAACTTTAAACGCATCGAGTAGGTTAAAATCGCTCTTGAGTGACAGTTCATTTCGAAGCTCCTCAACTTGCTTATCAAGCTCAATCTCGTCCTTCAATACTTCCGCAAGGTGCTCCTCTTCTCTCCCCTTCAGCGGAGAACTCCTTTCTCTAGAAAATGATCTTCTAGCCGGACTATTTCCCCTCGGAGGAGTTCTGTACCCGTCATCCTCGCCAAGCACTTTGCTAATATTCGGCGACCACGTAACCTGCGCCTTGCTAAGCCTCTGCAAGGCCCGTGTTGGCGAATACTGCCGTGAATCGCTCCTGCTGGGGCTTACTTGCCTAATCTTCTCCTCTGAAACATAGGACTTTGACAATGATTCATTCCTGCTCGGAGAACGCGAGACAGACCTCTCTAGATAACCAGAGAAGTCAGTTACTTTAGAATCCCTTGGTTTTATTATTGACGGCGAGAGGTCTCCATTCTGGGTCACTCTCGAGCGAGACGGCGTCCTGTGGCTCGATCGAGTTGGTGAATTGTTAGCTGAACGGTTGGATTTTCGTTCATCTACGCGCGAAGTGACTCTATAGTAAGGGTCAAGCGGGGTCACCACGTCACCAAATTCCGCATAGGACACTTTTCCGTCCCTATCCCTGTCCATTCGCCGCAGAAGCGCGAGGATATCTTCATCTGAGACCTTAATCTTGTTTCGCTGGAAGAACTTGGTCAGCGCCTCCTGGTCAATATGGCCTAATCGATAGATATCGATCTTTTTAAACGCATCAAGCAAGTCGAAATCGTATCTTTTGATGAGTTCCTCCTTGAGCATTTCGATTTGCCTTGAAGCCTCGATTTCTTTGTCGAAAACCCGGGAAAGCGACCATTCAACGTCGTAAGGCAAGGTTTCGTTCTTCCCGATGCTGTAGGACGCTCTTTGGGTAGCAAGCTTCCTGAGCGCTGGGCTTGTGCAGGGAAGAGTCGCGTCTAAGAAGTTTGTGTAAGAGATACGTTGGTCGCCGTTCGTGTCAAATAAGTGGAAGAGGCGGAGAATGTCTTTCTCGGTGGGATAAATACCGTTGTCTTTGAGAAATTGATGGAGGTCACAGACGCGGATGTATCCGAGCTCGAGGGAGTCGATGCGTTTGAAAGCGGTGAAAGGCTCGAAGTCGCTTTGCTCGGCGAGGACTTGTCGTACTATTTCGACTTCTTTTTCGAAGTCGGCGATGGTTTTGAGGAGTTCAGCGAGTTTTCGCTCTGTTTGGACACCAGCCATGTAGATTCGTTAAGAGATGGATTTTTTTATTTATTATGCATAAGATTTGTTAATAGGTTTGCTATGCAAATTATTGATAATTTTATTGCAGTTTTACTATGATTTTTTAAGGAAAATTACAGTATTGTTGGAATTGTTGAGAATGAAATTCTTTTTCAGTTATGCGTTGTGAACGCTATTAGCAAATGGCCTTGTAGAGGTTACAGAAAATATGTCTTCTCTCATAGAATCTCATAGTAGTGCATATTTCTAAGGCGGTTCATGTGATTATAATGAAAAATTGAGTGAGGCAGTAATTTCATGGACAAAACTCTCTTTTGGAGAGATTCTCTCGTCATCATAATAGGTGCTTTGAAGAACCCATAACGCCTTTGGAAAAATGAGAAATAACCTCCCAAATTTCTGGTGAGATGATTCTCCTTTCACAAACGCACTTTCCACAATTATTTTTTGACAGATCCTTGGCATTTTCCAACTTTAAAATGCTACCCTTGAACCTATTTATTTAAAATTTGGGACGGTTTCTGAATCTGTGACTGCAGCATCAGTTAATCTTCTACAATGAACAAAATAATGAAATATTGGTCCAAAAAAAATCAAGCACTTCTGGAAGCCCATTTCTGATGCAAGGTGAAGTCTTTTCCATTTCTGTTGATCTTTTAGGTGACGACACCTTTCCACATTCCTAATTATTCATCTTTCTTTGAAGTAGGGCAGATTTTTTTTGCTAAGAACTAGAACCGAACCTCTACCCGCCGACCAAATGCTCTTGATAGCTAGCTGATCCCATCTCTAATGGGAAATGTCCAGACCTTTCAAAGTGATCTTGAAGATTTGACAATTGAAAAAAAAAAACTGCTCTTTTATGGAATCTGAGTGTGCGGATCCTTCAATATCTTGGTGGAAAACTTCGTTGGATCATCATCATCCAACCCATCCTCTTCGCAATTTGCTTCCTTTTCTCAGTGTAGGTACTTCGTCACAAATCGAATAATTTTATGAAGAAAAAGAGAGCAGCGTTCAACTTTGGCAAGCAGTGCTGAGCCAACCTAATTTAATATTTTTGAGGATGTGGGCTCTTTTGAAAATGCATTTTGAGTAGAAGTTTCTTTGCAGCTGAGAGTTTCTTCAGTTAGGGGTAGCGTTAATCGTAATTTTGAAAATTAAATCGCTTTAAGTCCATTTTCGAAACTTAGATGAGCAAACCGATTTGAAACTTCGAATCGATCCTAATGCTCTTTCGAAATCACAGAGAAAATTTATTTTAAACAAAATTATTAAGGAAGGATCCTGAAAGCGAAGAAATTTATTAGCTTTAGTCAGCGTGATTATTCGAGATTAATTACACGTGCGAAAGCTTCTTTATTCTAATTAAATTCTCAGCTTTTTAATCAAGGTCGATTTTGATAATCAAATAAAATTATTTAGCATTTCTGCTCTGCTCTCAATAAATTTGAAAAAGCCATGCTGCACAATCCAGATAAGAAAGCGGACGTAGTCGCTGAAGAACCGAAACAAATTCAAGAGCCTGAAACGCAAGTTTCATCTCAACCAAAGATTGAAGAAGTGAAACAAGCCTCGGGCCAAGGAGAGCAAGCCACATCGCCTCAAAGGAATATCATTAATACTGGTAAACTCATTTTCAAGGCTAAGCAAGCTCATTTACCAAAATTTTCTAACCTTCGATAGAAGAGACAACCCTGAGCTCTCCAACTTTACTTGCTTGGTGTTCGGATAGAGCTAACAAGATCGACATTGTTGACTTCAACACGAAGGAAAGTTATGCAAGTTTTGACGGAGTTAAAATTAGTGAGTGGGGTAAAATTTAGGTTTTAAATGATTTTGAGGCTGATATGCTGTAATGTTTTAAGGTTCCAGTTGGACGCATGTGAAGGAGATACCAAACACAAAACTGCTTGTATCTCTACATCATAACTATGCTGAATCAGCCAATATGTCGATATTTGACATATCAAAACAAGAGCAAATCAGGAAAATCTATTCTCTTGGTGAAGTCTCAGGAGCTTGTATAATTATTTTTTAATTTCATACTTGAAGAATTGTATTTTCTCTCTAGGGACTGGTTATGGAGATATTACATATAACTCACGTAGAGGCATCCTTGGTGCAATCCCTCTTGACAAAAAAATTTCTTACCACCTATTAAACGTTGGTTCAAATGTCTCCAAGGCCAAAGATATTGTCAAGCTTATCCGCAAGTCGAAATGGCACTACCAACACAGTAAACATCAATCGTGATTGATTCATGAATTTATTTTACTCTTTAGAGGACGTGATCAGCAGTCTTGATTTCAATCCTACTGGAGAGTATATGGCTACCATTGACAGCAATGGAGTATGCTTGGTATCTGATGTGACCACAAACAACTACAAGTTCCATGTGAATCTAGGAGATTTTGGTAATTCTATTTGAAAATTTTTTTCTTTCTATTACACGCAGATTAAATAATTAAACTCTTGGCGATATCAATTTCACTCACATTGTTCAACTAATTTATTAGATAATCATGCACGCTGCAGATGGAGCACCAATGCGGGCGAATCACTGATATTCATGAAGTACCGCGAGAGCAAGCTCAATATCCTAGATGCTGAGAAGAAAACTCTCACATTAAAGAGTTCAGTAGCACTTGAGAAGCTTGAGAAGCGGAGTAATTATAGCTATATTTTGTTTTTTCTCTTCTGTGAAGTCAAAGTTTTCGATTCATGCATGATTGGTTTCCAATAAATTCAGGGAGGAAAGACTGCGTTCCTTTTTTCTTAAAGGAAATTGGAAAATTAATAATGACCATCTTCTATCCACTTCTCGTCATTTTCATTATTTAAACTTGAGCATATTTAATCTGTTAAGATGGTGCGATACTCTGGATTGATGTATGCCAAAACGATGGAAATCTACTGGTTTCTGGTGGGCACGATAAGAGTATCAAGATATTTGATAAGCGAGAATCGAAGATTATCAAAACCTTTGATGGCGTTCACTCAGGTAATGATTTGGCTTTGTTTAAAAAATGACTTCATATTTGAATATTTATTCTAGGCATCTCCTCGGTTATTAGCTGTGTACGATGGAGTCCGAGCGGCGATAAGCTCGCGACTGCTTCTAGTCGCGACACAGTAAAAGTGTTGGACTTCAAAACAGGAAAAGTGCTCTATACTGTCGACACTTCAAATCGGAGTAAATTATCTATTTCAGAATGCATGATTGTCATTCTAAAATTCTATAGACTCTGCTTCTTCAGTGTGCTTCATCTAGATAAACATGAAACGAAAAGGACCTAGAGAACAAGAATTACTCTCAAGAATTTCGGCCAAGCAGCACAATTCAGATAATGACTCCGTGAATTAGGTTAAGTACTCCTGATCTTGAGATTGCTAATCATCCTTACATCTGAATATTCTTGTTCTCATGCGTGATTATCGTAAGAAAGAAATAAGAAATCTCTCTTTGCTAAGAGTTGTCGAACTATAAACAAATAGACAACAAAGTTGAATCATTAGCATAGGAAAATGTAACACAAATGACATCTCCAGAACAGGATGAGTTCTGGATTGGCAAAAAGTGACAATAGGATTGTTACATTAATTTTATTCACTCAAGCATTTGATATATTGTTAGATTGCCAATAGATCAGTATTATCAGTAATAGCAGTAATAATTATTCTGAACAACTTAGAAGCTGACACTTGGATTCAATACATTACATTATTAACAACAAAAGTGCTCTGACTTCTCCCATGGGTAGCGGCAAATTGTCATCGTTTCCAAATACCCACTGAAAAGTTAATCACTTTTAACCCCATAATGCAAAAAGATCCTTTTCTTCCTTACTCATGATATTCACAAGTTCAATTGCTTTAATTGCGCTCGTGAAACGACCGGTGAATTATTACTTAGAAATAATATAATTCATGAAAAGCAACAATTTGTGAAAGTAATTTCTTTCCAAAAGTTAAAGCTTTTAATGCATTTTTCTTTTGTATCATCGATTTCGAATTATAATGATAAGGATGTAAAATATGAATATTTGACTAGATTAATATGGAGTCGAATGAGTGAACAACGCCGAGACGAGGCTATAAGTTGCTGAGTGATCGCATTCTAAAGAGAATTCTTACTGAATATTCTCTGTGATGAACAGAAACAAGAAATCCTGTATTGGCAATCTCTTTCACGTGAGTCCAGCTGTAATCTTAATGTATTGTGACCAATATATGAATCAGAAATAAAAAGCTGAAAAATACCGTGAGGCTTCTTCAGTTTCACTCCATCGAAATTAGCAAATTCTTGCTTCGTTTCGAGTTCGACAATATTGATCTTATTATTCATTCCTGAGGACCAGGCGAATGGCTCCGGCATTGAAGAGACGCTTTCTATTTTACAATGATTGTGACGAAAAATTATGAAGATAGAGTGTATAATACCGATGATTGCTGATGGTTTATTTGGGGAACCGATCTGTGTTTCACCTTGCAATTGCTTGGATTCCTCTTCGAAAAGATTGGATGAATCCTTTATTTCCTGATTTTTTGGAAGCATTTTCTTATTTTCTGTTGACTCTCTTCTTTTGAGATTTGGTGAATAATTTAATTTTGTTACCCTTGAGTAAGTCAAATAACAGCTGAAGTCTTAATTTGATAACTTTCTGAAGTCTAATTAATTACGTGAGCTGAGTAGAAACCAGATATTACTAACTATTATTAAATTTGTATTCAGAGAAGGCATCATAATTGTTGAAGCCTAGTCTACCTCTGTTCATGCTTTTTACTGAAAAATCGAAAATGAGCGACAGTAAAAGAGGTGTAACAGCATTTCAAGCGGATTTTCTTTTTGAATTATCGATATATGCCTCGAGCATCTTAGGGGATTCATTGAAATACGTGAGAGTCTATCAAAGATTTTTTTGCAATAACTCGTTTATTCAGGCTTGGTTTAGGTCACTTTCATAAGAACACAGAACTTCAAACTACAGCCATACCAGAGCATCGTCTACCCTGGAAATACGTTTTGAAGAAAAACTTCGACAAATAAATGATTTTAAAGGAAACTTTTATAAATTGGAAAATATCGATAAACTGCGAAAAAAATGCCTGTTGAAAATTATCATTGAGCATCTTCATATTATCTTTTATTAATCTTTTCTCTTAAGCTTGCACCATGATAAAACAAAATATGTCTCGTCGGTCTCTGATGGAGGCAGCGACTGAAATCTTCAAAGTATCAAGTTTCGAGTGAAATAAAATGCTCTTTCCATTAAAAAAGGAATTCAAAACTAGAGTTAGAAAAAGAACTCATGGTCTCAGAAACGAAAATAATTTAACAAAAAAGAGGTAAAACTGAAAATCAAACTAAGGCTGGTAGACAGAATTGACTTGGAACAATTAAATTCCTCAAGTAAGTTCAGCATTGAGCTTGAAATTTGAAGGAAATTAAGGAATAAAATATCATCACTTAATGCAGTCTAGATTAGCCAGTTACAAATCTGAGACAGTAAAATAGTGTTTTAGATAGAGAGAGTGCTGCCATACGGTCTTGGGTTTAGTAATCCATTATTTTTCATTCGATTATCCTTTTTCATTTGAAATTTGTTCAAATTAAATAAATTCTATTCTGACTATACTCGGTCATAGACCAAAGAGCTCTCTTTTTTCCAGCAATTCCAATAATAGAAATTTCTAATTGATAACGAGTAAATAAATGATATCTAATTAGCATAGTATTCTTGAGTTTAATGTGACGTGATTCTCTTTCCAGAAAGCCTTATGTCCAGACTCCCCTAACCTCACAATCTGAATGAAGAAATCACCCAATATTAAATCACGGTGAAAGATCCATTGCCGCTCTCTCCGCGACTGCATTTCTCAAAATTCTATTTTTAAAAACTGAAATCCTTATCAATAACTGTACTGACATCCTAATCGCTCAATGAAAGCCAATAAATTTGCTATGGATCTACTCTTAAACACAGGAAATTTCCGGTTTTAATTTCCAGCAAAAAATAGATTTGCTTCTTTACAGCAGCTCTAAATTGATCCCGGATTACCGAATAATCAATTTAAACTAATCTTGCAAATCATACTTCCGTGATTCATAATGCTATCATCTACTCGCAACTCATCCAACTCAGCCACAATCGGCATCGTTGCTCTTCACGGCGACGCTCGCAGCCACAAAGAATTCCTACTCAAACTGGGAGTCGATTCCACCAAAATCAAATTCATTAAAAAACCTGAAGATCTTGAAAATGTTGATGGACTCATGTAAATCTAAACCTTGAAACTAGGGCTGATTTAACCTCTTCACCGTAGTCTTCCAGGAGGTGAGAGTACGACTATGAGTCTACTAGGAGAGCGATACGGCATATTTGACCTTCTTCGCTCGTTTGTGACTTCAGGCAAACCAGTATGGGGCACATGTGCTGGTCTGATCCTACTTTCTGATAAACTCGATGATAAAAGCGCAATGGTAAGCTTTACATTTCCAATAAGCAACTAAAAATCTGAGAAGAAAGGCCAAACAACAATAGGAGGTCTCAAGGTCACTGTGTGTCGAAATTTCTTCGGATCTCAGGTGAACAGAAATCATATAATATTCTGCGTGTTAATAAAATAAATTTCAAAAGGTTGATAGCTTTGTTCAGAATATCGCGATCAAAGGAATATCCGATGATGAAGATTTTCCAGCTGTGTTCATTCGAGCTCCCGTTATTACAGAAATCGTAACTTTTCGTTCTAAATAAAGTTAGCTGAAAAAAATTTGTTGGATTTAAGAGTGATGGAGTTGAAGTTCTTGCGACTGCGAACCACGAGACTCCTGAGGGAAAGAAAGAGAAATGCATCGTCGCGGTTAAACAGGTAACTGATTATTAGCAAAGGAAAGGGATTCTAACGGTGAATTACAAGGGTAATATATTAGGGACCTCGTTCCATCCAGAGCTTACTAAAGACACTCGATTTCATGAGTATTTCTTGAAATTGGTTGATGATTCTCTGACCAAAGTTTAAGCAGTATAGCCATATTAAGAGTATATGAAAATTGAGTAATGCATATATGATTAAGTCCTTATGAACCTCTTTGAATTGTCACAACTGTATGTTATCACTACAATTCAAAAACTATTAGGTAATCTTAACGAAAAGTTGTTTCCTAAAATATATATAAAGTGGAACGTGACTCCGCTGCATTTGCAAAGCCTCTTCCTAGCTCTCTGCTTTCAAGTCCTGAAACCATCTCCCTTGCAAAAGCAAGTGTTGATTCATTTAATTTTGATGAATATATTATATTAAAGATGAAATCAGTTTTGATTTGCCCATATTCAAAATTGCTCAATCAATCCAACCGTCTCGAATTTCTACCCGGGTTAATTTATCGAAATTCTTATCAGATAGCAATTTGTTGCGGTGGTTTCTATTGGAAGAAATTAGTTGATTATTCTCAGCTTTCCAATCGTGAATATACGCATTTTATTTTTGGTAAAACGCTGAGATATGGGTAGAGTCATTAGAAGTAAAATCTCAACACGATCCTTAAAAAACCTCTAAACCGATGTCCTCTAGCTCAGAGAAGAGGTAGACCAAACGGTGTCTTCAAATCACACACTCACAAGAGAGTCGCTGCTCCAAAATTCAGAGTTTTGGATTATGCCGAGAGAAATGGGTAAGAATCCCCTGAAAAATTAGCAGAAACCTCATCAAGCGTCCTGTTAATAGGTACCTTAAGGGTGTCGTCAAGACCATCCATCATGACCCTGGCAGAGGTGCCCCACTCGTTGAAGTTAAATTCAGAAATCCATACAGATACAAGCACGACAC
>ENA-UOTX01001650-UOTX01001650.1-compost-metagenome-genome-assembly--contig:-NODE-1650-length-14913-cov-22.762537_pt1 | contig 14913 bp, 11 predicted proteins | sample MGYA00238143_ERZ746982 | MGnify/ENA primary metagenome ERZ746982 (study PRJEB28758, sample SAMN06268862) | compost metagenome | isolation source: single cell | place: USA: California, Emeryville, Joint... | reverse complement strand
AGAAACTTTCGATGTATCTTTTCATTTAACGTCCAAATTTGTTCTCTTTTATTTAAATTTCCAAGGAGAAAATCTTTCTTATGCAAAAGAGTCATCGAATTAAACTTCAAGAGACTGAGAGGTAAGCTAATCCAGAATAGGGATAGTTGATTTGCAAGCACTTCATAAGTGATATAATCACGCGATCTTTTTAAAAAAAATATTTGGTGGGTGAGAGCCTTCGACCGTATATGAATGGCTCCTTCCCATGGGCTATTGGCAGTGATATCCAATTCATTTTAAGAAAAGAATTAACTGCATCTTTTTATTTGAGCCCAGATAATATTAGTATACTCAAAACCGCAATATATGTCTTTTCTTGCAATAAAATATGTCTAGTCAGTGCGGAAAGCACTTACTTGCAAACAAACAGGAAGATAAGTCCCAAAGTTCTTAGCCGCTGGAATTGACACGAAAAAAATATAATTTATTAGAGTTTGTATTTCGAACGAATCCTGTAATTCCTAAATTGTCCCCCTCTGTTTATTGACAATTCTAAAATAATTAAAAGTTAGAAATCGCGTCGAATCCATGGCCGCCACCGTTAACACATCCCCAAAGAAGCCTTTCCAGCTTACCCCACCCCCAAAGGAATTCTTCAGACAGTTCGCTAACTTGGCTCACAACAGTAAACCCGTTGGATACATCCTTCTTTATATCCGAATAATTATTCTATAGGAGTTCTTAACGAAGATTTCCCACATGAAAAGCATTTGACCCTCAAATACAAGGGAGCCGGCAGGGACTTCGTAAACGCTGCCTAAATTTCTGGAGATAACCTCGCCTTTTTCGCTAGATCGTCAACGGCAAAGGAAGCATCAGTGTTAAGACCGTCGGCAAGACTACTGAGGAGACTACCGCTGAAGGCAAGAAGGTTGAAATTCATGAATACAAGGACACCTATCCAACTTCCTCTGAAGTTAAGTTCCTCACCGCTTTCCACGAAACTTCCACCGAAGCCCGCTTCAACAGCAAGGGAATCACTAAGATCTGGACCAACTGGGGTGTTCACGTAATATCAAGCTTCGTTTTGCCTATATATAACCATATCCAATCTATATAACAGAAAGTTGGAGAGCCTATCGAAATTGTCAGTGTTGTCAAGAGCGACAATTGCTTCGAAAAATCAAAGATCTGGGCTGCTGCTTATTACACTAGAGGTGCTGTTGGCTCAGCCGTAAGAAAAAAATCATGAGTGGCTTTCACCTAATCTCTCAAATTTTCAACAGACCAGATTCCAAGTCCGCAGAGTCAAGAAGGATTTCATTTTCAACGTCTCTGAAAAGCTCACTTTCTCCCAAAAGGACTTCTGGGGTGGCGCATACGTCGATTTCAACCTTAACGACCTTAAATTAACCCAATACAACGCTATTTTGGGCTACAATTTGAACAAGAAAATCCATTTCTATGCTGAACAGTAACACAGAATTCAATTGAACCATCCTAACCGCATGTTTTTATGAAGCGCCACCTCAAAGCCTGTCGCTCCAAAAGCAACCCCAAAGGTCACTGAAACCACCACCACTGTTACCGAAACAACCAAGACCGTTGAAGGAACCAACGGCCCTCTTGAAACTAAGAAAGAAGTGACCGTCGAAAGCACCACCGAAACCAAAGTCCCATTCCTTAAGAGAATTGGCTTCGGAAAGGGCACCTTCAACGCCGTCTACAAGGACGATAAGTTCTGGGCTTTGGCTCAAGCTGGCTGGGAAGAACCAACTGAGAAGTTCACTTTCGAAGCTGGTGTTGTTTACACCGTCAACAGAGATTCTAGCGTTAGAGCTAAGGTACATTATCAAAGCAGTTAGGCGAATTTCTCATGCATTTTTGTGAACAGATCAACAAAGACTTAGACCTTACCGTTGGAGCCAGACACAGATTCAACAGAAACATCAGCCTTAACATCGGCACCCAGGTACTTAATTTCTTGTTTTCGTGAAGTTTTTCTGAATCAATAATTGTAGGTCCCACTCAAGACTCCTGAAAAGTTCTACAACAAAGTCAACACCGTCCCAGTTCCATTCGGTGCTAGCTTAGAATTCAACTTCTAAAGCGCCTTAATAAAAGGACTTGAAATGTTGCATTTCATAATCTGAGAACGTTTATTCATAAAATTTGCTCTTAAGACATACAATAAACAGCCAAAAGAAAGCACAAGGATAGTAGATTCAAATTGAAAAACATGAAATCCGGGGGTGCTTTTGCCATCTCTTTGTAAATCAACTCTTTCTCATGTAAAGAAGAAAAAAAACAATAAGCAATCAGTTTGACTGTGTAATCACCCTCTCGTTAAGCTTAATTAAAATTCTATTTGATATTGCTCAAATATTAAAAAAATAGAAGAAATGGTGATAGGTTTAGTGCCCGTGCTTACCAAGATGGTCCAGGCCTCCAATCTTCCAGGTAATAAGCGCATCTGCTGGCTATTTTTCTAAAGTCTGCAACAACCGTTAGCTCCTGTGAAGAATGTTATCTGCCATCCAGTTGGTCCATTGACAAGTAACACGATTTCTTGAGAGTTGTGAGTCGTAATCTGAAATCTCTTGACAGTTTTCTTTTGGGCGCCGATGGCCAAATGGGGTCTTGTGATTGCTAATTTAAACGAGCTGCGAAAACCTCCAGAACAAATCATGATAAAACAACAATTGGGTATTCTCTCATTCGTTTGGATCTGGACTAAACTAACATAATGTAAAAAGTTATGATATTGACAGGATTTGTGTGGGCGAGATGGGCAACTATTATCTCTCCAATTAATTACAGCCTCATGGCGGTCAATCTGTTCGTTGCTGTGACTGGAGTTTACCAAGTTGGCAGAAAATGGTAATTGGTTCGTTTGCGCTGCAATAATAACCTTTGTATATAGGAATTCTGGACAGTTGTTCGACTAAGCAATTGGATGAAACGCAGAAAAAGGTAGTGCCAAAAATTTAATGGGGAGAAGAAGATTTACTAATCAGTTGGAAAAAATCGAGCAAATGAATTCGTATCAGCTTTTTGCTTTCATATTTCTTCATTAGTAGACACTAAATACGAAAAAAAAACTATTGTGTATCGTTTCTTCAAAATTACCCACTTGAAATTGTTTTTTCATGGACCTCTCATATTAGAATTGTATCTTATGCACTAATTGAGTATTTTATTTATATAGTGACGCAGAGTAGGTTTCCCTTATTGTACAGAAATAGAATGGATGCTATGGTTGAAAATGGGCTTGTTTTCGTTGTTATTAAATTTTGAGCACCATTGAGTAAAGGCGACTTTGGTAAATTTTTCTTTGGGAAAAGTGTTTCTCAAAGAAAGAGAGCTCCTATTCATGGGCGGCGAAAAAGAAATCAAGACTAAGCTCTCAGTCCAGATGATAAAACCTGGCTCAAATGCAGTAGCGTAGAGACATGATGAATATCTGGATGGAATTTCAATAGTTGAAATATTCGTCTCAATAAACTAGAAATGCGATGTTTTTGCTTTTTTAAGGGATTTTTTGGCAAGTGAAGAGTACATTACACAATGAGAAACTAAGCGTACAATTCACTCTTTAAAAATGACATACCATCGGTAGAGAATCAAAAAGAGAAAACAAATAATTTGAGCACTTATTCTTGGTGAGTTGGGCCGGTTCTTCTTTCTTCTTCGTCGTGGTCATCCTTTGGCTCTCTGATTTCGACTCTGTCTGGGAAAGGAATCTTGACACCGAACTTGCCGGATGGGTCGTGGTCAAGCATGATTCTAACCTTGACACCCATGATACCTTGCTTGAAGAAGACGTGTCTGACGGCTTCATCGACGTAGTCTTGTCTTGGTTGACCACTGGAGATCAAATATCCTTGTTTGTACTTCATGCTCTTAGCTCTTTGTTGTCTGAGCTTTCCTGAGATGATAACTTCGCAACCCTTGGCACCATCCTTAATGACACCCTTGATGATGGAGTTGGCACCCATTCTGACTGGAATACCGGAAAGGAGCTTGAACTTGAGGGATTCAGCTTGGGCAGCGGCGCAGAGACCCTTTCTTTGAATCTTGTCGACGAGGAGTTCAACGGAGTCCTTGGCGTAGTTGAATCTCTTTTGGACGAAGGAGGTGAGCTCTCTGATCTTGTTACCATCGGTACCAATGACTTCTTGGATCTTGGTGGCCTTGATTCTGATTTCAGTCTTGACTGGGGTGACTCTGATTTCAATACCGGCATAACCCTTGCAAACGTTGTTATTAAGGAAGCAAAGTAGTAAGTTTTACTGCAGCAGCGAGGGCTCTGCTGAGGAATTGGTGAAGTTCAGCTTGGAAGACACCGTCCGCAACGAACTAAGGAGTTAGGGGTAAGAATGAGGAGCAAGGAAGAGGTTGCGCACCTTCTTTTTCTTGTTGATTTGCTTGATTTGACCTCTTTGGCTCATTTTGTTTTGATGATTCTCTGTTTTTTTCTTTCCTAAATTGGATTAGATTTATTTAACAATTCTTATTTTGGCTATTTAACCATGCAACTTTTTGCGCTCTCAATTTTACAGCCATTATTTGTCTCCATATTATCGTGATTATTGTGGTAAATTTACGAAAAAAAGTGCTAAGGTGATTGAAAAGATTTGGATAAATTACTTTTGAGAACTGTCAACAAAATGCTGATGAGTATTCCCTTAAGGTTAATTGGAAAGTAAGAAATACGTTTTAAAATCTTTTTTCAAAAAGAGACGAATTGATACTTTGTAAAAAGGCGATAAGTTTTGACGATCAGATATTTTAGTTTCAAAGCTTCAATAGAGAAGTAATGATATTGTGTACCCTAGGAATTTCAAGATTTTCCTTTGTTGGATTGAGTTAGATGGGTCTAATCTCAAGAGCGAAGGGTTGTGAACTTCTTTGAGGAGAAAGTAAATGAATGCGTCAGACAGCATGAAAAACCATAAAATAGAAAATAGTCATGAGGCTGACTTCTAATCAATAAGCTATTTGATCTAAAACTTCATGATAACTTGATTCAATCCCGACAACAACATAAAACATTTACTATTTTATCGTGGATATGTTTTTCAACATCTATCGTGCTGGTCTCCATATGTTTCAAGAGAAAGCTAAAGAAGAAAACCATTCTTTTGATTCTCTGTATTTCTGGAATTTATATTCTTTTTTACAATATTTTTTTCTTAAGGCATGGTCTGATATTCAACTTTCTGATAGTACCCCATTTATAATGAACGACTCCCTCGAAAAGCGCGTGGAAGATACCAGAAACATGAAGGATTTTTATAAAAAAGGTCACGATAATGCTAATAAAAATTCTTTCGATTTCATTAGCAAAGCAAAAAAGATTGACTATTCATCATACTTTTATCCAAATTCATTTAATTCGATCACTCATTGGTCGTAATTGAGACAATCTTGCATTCCGCACCATTTCGGTCGCTTATAATGGGGGTTTCTACTGAGAAAACATTGGAAACAGAATTTTTATACTGACCAAATCTGTGCTTTAATTTGAATAAATCAACACAACAGATTTAAATTCGCGCAATTACTACTATTATAAATTGGTCAATTTATCAAGTTCAAATGAAACAGCAAATAATCATTTAAATCAAAATTAAATTCATCAACACAAGATGTATTCCGCGCCAATGGAGCAACAGCTAAAAAACCTCGATTTCAATCAGCCTATCACACTGCATTTTGAACAGAAGAAGTTTTGGGAAATCACTCTTAATCGTAACTTCACATCTTGCCCTTTTTTCTCACGTTTTTGCCTCAGAGGACTTTTTATTGACCACTGTATCAATCGGGAAGGTCGTCAACGGCGTGAAGGACTCAGGAAACCGAGCAGAAGAAGCTTCAAAAAGCCATAATGATATCGGTAGAGCTACTGCATGTCGATTGCTGTTCTCATAGTCTCATGAAACTTAGATGAAGCTAAAGCCTATGTAAGAAAACATGTGGGAATAAAGCTTGAAAAGGGATATCAATTTATGAAAGAAATCAAAGCAGAATCTTCTTCCAAATCAAAGCCTTCATACTCGATTAACGTCCTACCCCCTACTGAAGACAAGCAGAAAAGCACAGATATTGACGCAAATCCACTGAAAAGAAAACCGCCCGGTGAGTTAATTAACAATCAGCTTAAACGCGGGAAACCTGAGGAAGAATCAAAAATTTCGGACTCGAAAGGACTATCCAGAGGTGATACTATCGAGTTAGAGGAAGCCATACAGCGCTCGCTTATGGACGTGGAGGAAGACAGCAGAAGCAACATTTCCTATCGGTCAAGAGGCTCAGAAAACGCGAATTCTAATGGAAACAGAGCCGCGATTTATAACCGCACGAGAAAAACCGAGGACTTTAAAGGAGAATATCTCGAAATGACTGATAATAGAGGCAAGGTTAAAACCTATAAGATCCAAGTCCTCGACAAATTCGCCAAAATCGAAGTCGGAGATGGTTATAGCAGGACTCCTGATGTAACCTACTCCCAGTACTTCGACGCAAAGGACGCGATTTCTGACGCTCAGAAAGCAATTACTGAGAAAATAGCAGAAGGGTATCGCAAAGTCCCTGAGAAATTCGTGTTTGCGTTTGACATCTCTGAGGCTACTCGCGGCCGAGAAGAGCTCATTAACAGTTTGAATCCTCGTGGCAACAAATCTCCAGTGGGTTCGCGCTCAAATTCACCAAGTAGGCTCGGAGCTGGTAGGGATGACTACAGCAATGCGAGTCGACGGTCCAGTCTGGTCCAAAGCGACCGTGATGATGACGACCTGGACTTGAGCGCGTTTGCTGATGATTCTAAAGACGTTCCCAAAAGGAAGGAGGACCTCCTAAAGGAACCGAACAAAGACCACTCGCTGGGAAAACCGATCAGTCAGCCTTACGCCTCGGTTTTACTCGCACATAAGTGGGAAGATGGAGGTGATCCAACTGGATACTATATGAGCGAGAAGCTCGATGGAGTCAGATGCCTTTGGACAGGAACTCAAATGTACTCGAGAAATAATAAGCGATACTACCCCCCGCCTTTCTTCACCAAAGACTTCCCAGGAAGTCCTTTGGACGGCGAGCTTTGGATCGGGCGATCGACCTTCCAGAAGTGCGTCAGTGTGGTCCGGAAGCAGACTCCTGTCGAGAACGAATGGAGGCTGGTGCAATATTTAGTCTTTGACGCTCCAGGGTTAAATCTCCCTTTCAAGGAAAGATATAAGAAACTCGAGGAATTTTTCGCGAAGATCGACTCGCCTTATATCAAGCTACATAAGCATGTGATTTGTACAAGCCCTGAGCAGCTGTTGAACGAACATGAGCGTGTAGAGAAATTAGGCGGAGAGGGAATGATGCTGAGAGACCCAAATAGCTTTTACGAGCATAGAAGGTCAAAGACATTGCTTAAAGTCAAAAAATTCGATGATGACGAAGCGGTAGTCATCGGACACGAACCTGGCACTGGCAGATGCACCGGAATGCTAGGGGCTATTCGAGTGCGAAACTCCCAAGGCGTTGAATTCTCAATTGGTAGTGGGTTTAACGACGCACAGAGACGCAGACCGCCAAAAATCGGCAGCAAAGTCACGTATAAATATCAGGGAGTTTCGACCTCGAATACTCCTCGTTTCCCTATTTTCTTAAGAGAGTTTGGTGGCCACTAGATAGAGAGTCGCTAATGAACGAAATTTCTTGGTTTGATCTTAACAGATTGAATTTTTTGAGGAATACGTATTTAGTTTTTGTAATTGAACGTTTAATAAATCATCGGATTGATGAGTAAGAATATTATCCGACTAACTAAAACTTTTATAATGGGACCTCGCGACAATCCTCAATCACGACTCTCTTTGAAACTCTGCCACTGTGGGAGCCTAAGTGCTCGATTTGGTAGATGAGATCGACGCCTTGAGTGATTTTGCCAAAGACGACGTGCTTGCCGTTGAGCCAAGGGGTGTCAGCAACGGTGATGAAGAATTGACTGCCGTTGGTGTCTTTGCCGGCGTTGGCCATTGACACGCAGTGCTTGAAGTGTTTGATTTTGAAGTTTTCATCAGGGAATTTAGCACCGTAGATGCTCTCGCCACCTGTGCCGTCTCCTTTAGTGAAATCACCGCCTGAGCGAAGATTAGATGGGAATATTTTATGAGAATTACCTTGAAGCATGAAGCCTGGGATGACTCTGTGGAAAGGTGAGCCTTTGTAGCTAAGAGGTTTTCCAGAAGCTCCGATGCCGTTTTCGCCGGTGCAGAGAGCTCTGAAGTTCTCTACAGTTTTAGGGACGACGTCGCCGAATAATCCGATTTCAATATCGCCAGCGATTTCTCCGTCGATAGAGACGGTGAAAGCGACCTAATAGTCGAATTGAATATGAAAACGCTCAAAAGTAGGTATTATAAAGAAGAGAGAGCGGGAGTGGGAGGGGAGTTTACCTTTTGGGTGACTTCAGGGTGAGCAGCATATGCTCCTGCAAGTAAGAGGAGTCCAAGGACGAATAAGAATCCTTTCTGCATTGTTTCAGAATTTATTCAAGTTTAGATATATATTAAAATTTTCTTGAGTTTTTATCAACAGCTTACGTAGTATCCAACAGTTTCGCATTTGTTCTTTGGGATTCAGTTTTTTCGTTATGAACATTCATTATACGATGAGATAAAACTCTCTTCTTCAATGCATATGAGGCTAATGATGTCTTTTTTCCGACGGATATTATCTATTTGGTGATATTAGATTTTTCATTTTCTAAAGAATCTATTCAAAGTTTCATATGGTATATTGCTTATGGAAGTTCTGAGATCATGGCTGAGGCTATGCTACTTGATTATACTCCCTGAGCGATCAATTTAAATATATAAAAGAGTATTCAGTTTACAAAACAAATCTCCGAAGGATCGAGTTTGAAAAATTTTCATTTAGTTGAAAAATCGTTTCTTTGATTTCTCTATTTTCACTGTGATTCCTTTCCATCTCTGCCTCAGAGTAGATATCTCTTCTTCAACTAGATTATTGTTCTTTAAGTCCAACCATTTAAGAGACTCCCATGATTTATTATCACACAATGGTGCAGTTCCTTGGTTAGTTATTTTGCAGCCTCTTAAGCTCAAACGTGCAAGGTTCACCCATGATTCATTCTTTGCAAGAGCTGCTACTCCCAGGTTATGAATTGGGTTGTTTGTTAAATAAAGCCTTTGGAGATTTTTCCATGATGTATTTTCAGCCAATGACTTTGCTCCTGAGCTAGTTATGGAGTTATCTATTAAATTCAAGATTTTAAGCTGAGCCAAAGTCTTATTTTGGCTTATCCTTGCTATTCCCTTATCACCAATACGGTTATTATCTAAATAGAGGCCTGTTAAGCTAACCCATGTTTTGTTGCTCGCTAACATGATTGCTTCTTCGTCTCCAAGCGAACAACTACTCAAGTTCAAGGTTTGAAGAACTTTCCAAGAAGAGTTACAGATAACTGAAAGACCTTGAGGTATAGAGCATTTTTGAATATATAGTTCGATCAGATTCCGTAATTCCTCTTTTTCGTGAATTAATTTTACATTCTTAGTACCCAACTCGAAATTATGAAGCTTGATCGTTTTGATCTTCTCAAGGTTAGATGTTTGCAACCATTCCTTTAGTTGCGATGCCGATTCACTAATCATTTCAACAGGAAAATGTTTTGGATTTATTTTGGAAACAGAGTTTTTTTGAGCGTGAAAGTCATTTTTCTCCTCTTCATCCGTTTCACTGTTGGATTCTTTCTGTTCTTTAGGAGAGTTGCTTCTGTATCTAGCCGTAACTTCGTCTGGGTGAATTGAACGATTACCATCCAATACAGACATAATTTCTTTAATTTTCGGGCGTTCTTGTGTTTGTTTCTTAAGCATCGTTACGAGCAATTTCTTCTGCGCGTCGGTAACAGAGTTATTCTTTAATCGCTCATTTTTGTAAACCGCTGCTTCAACTATAAAATCATAGAAGCTGTTTTCTTTGCTGATTTCAATATCTTCAGCCTTTAGACCCGTCAAACCGATAATTCGCAGTGCCACCTCATACACATTTTCAGCTTCAACGTCTTCTGCTTTTTTCACAGCTTTAGACATTATTTGGTTCCAATCTTGTAAGAAGTAAGAAGTGCTTTGTTGAGAATGATTGATGATTTGATAGATGTTTGACTGAGGGATATGAACTCGAGTCTTGCCTTTATATGACAAGTGATCCACATCATTAAGTACGTCTTTCAGAAGTTTGTCTAAGTTCAAATTTGGAGAAAAAGATGCATTTGAAGCTATCGGCTTCATGGCATAGCATAACTTTCCATCCTGATATTCAACTGAGTCCAAGATTATTGCATCACTGTTCAAAGCATTCAATCGGAGCGTTTCTTGAAGGAATAATGAAATCGTTCTATTGTAGTCTTGAGAGGCATTGCTAAAAACCATATTTAGTGCTCTTATATGGACTGGGTGATTCGTAAAGGAATCTACTGCCTTGAATTCGAGAAATCCTGAACTTTTGGAGACGTAAGGATCTGTTAAGAGAGCAAGATCTTTGTATCGCTTTTGAATGTTTGATGTGAGAGAGTCGCTAGCCATAGAGCTTTGTTTCGATACCATGTCTGCGAATTTATATTGGTTCAATTAGAATAAATAAATTGGATGAATAGTTTCTAGATATGGGCAGAGTTAATTTTTAAGAGATTCGTAGAGGAAGAGGAGAATAGAAGTGCCATTTAAAGTTTTACCCTCTCCTATACATCAATTAGGTTCCTGAAAGTAGAGACACTGAATTCACGAGACTAATTTTGTTTTATTCTGCTATCTTCGTGCTTTACAATTTAGACACACACACACGAGAAAACAGACGTTTTTAGTAAGTGAGTAATAACACTGCATGATATGTTGCCATGCAATATTCCAGCTTTAACTCTATATCTGATATGTACAAACCGAATTAATTGAAATCGCTCAGAAAGGGAGCTTTTTCTTAAAAAACTCAAAGAAGAAAAAGAATAACGCACTGCTGGGAAGACTTCGCATTAACGCTGCCGAGTATCCTTTATAGAACCCCAAAGGTCCCTCATATTTAAATGTTTTACTCAGCACATCACGTAAATTTCTGTATTTAGGCTCTCTCTTGCCTTCAACATACTGATTCTGCTGATAGCGAGTTCGGACCAACGTAGCTGGATATATTATCGTCAGCGATATTATCTTGCTCCCAGCTCCACAAAGCAGCGGTTTGATGGTCTCAGAGCTTTTATTCGAGGGTTTGTATCTACATAAAACAATCTATTAAATTCCACACAACCTAGTCCATCTTACCCAATCAACAGTTTGAAATACTCATAAACTGTCAATTGAATCGTTCCTTGTAGCGACAGGACTAGAGACACCCCCAGACCCCTGAAGAATCCTTTAATACCGTGCTGTTGATAGATTTGCTGAACTGTTTCGACGAAATTCTTATCACCCTACAAACAAATTTCAGTGCTTGTACAAAGATAATGAATGACTCTAATATCCCTGGTATTTAGAAGCATCCTCGTCTTGACGACCCATAACGGAGCCAGCACCGTTGTAGTTATGAACCCAGCTTGCAACGCAGCATAACTCGTGGCCTTTTTAGAGTTTAGGCCATAACTCTTTTGATACGTAGATCGCCAATAGCCATACCTGTAAATGAAAACGTTATTAAAACCTTGGGGAGAGAGAGGAGAGGCTTACAGCCCAAAATAAATAAATTTTGAAAGGTTGGTCGAAAATAGCGTGACTATCAGTCCCTTGTACATTCCGCGGATGCCCTCTTCTTTGTAGATTACGCTGAAGGCTGTAGATACATGTTTATAGTTGGGAACGACATTTCCTTTGGCTGACCCATCGTGACTTTGGAGTCTAACTCTGATTAAATCAAGTGGGTGAAGGAGATGTTCGATGGTGTTTGCGAACACGGAGGCCACGGCATTTCGAAGACCGCCCCTAGCGTCTTCTTTCATCATTTTTGTATTGGCCATGTTTTATTTCAGACGAATTCGCTAACAAATTTAAATGAATAATTTTTCTCTATTCGAACAAAAGATATATACTGAATTCATAAACTCAACATGCTTATAACTTGAAGGAGTTAAAAACGGCATTGATATCATGAGTTTCGGAACATTTGATCTAAATAATACAATATTTCAATGTATAGTCGCTTTCGAACGCCTCGGGGGTGGGGGCAAATGAAAAAGTTTCGATTAGACTTGTACTTTTTCTAAATTTGATGACAAGAAAGCATAAATAATCGAACAAACAATTATTCGGGAGTTTTTGATTCAGATCATTCAACAAATAAGAAACAAATTGACAGTCGAAGATTATCATAGCACATTCATCTCGCTAACTTTTGAGAAGAGACTAATTAGCAGCTGCTTTTGATAAAAATACAAGTTTTCAAAGGTGAGCATATAGGCTTCTATTCCGAAAATTCAGTAAATTGCATATTATTGCCACACTTTCTACTTGAAAATCAGCCTCTGGCCGACACTAGCAAATAAAACCATGTACGCTCAAGAGTTGAATGAATAGAGCCGTAATGACTGTTGTCAATTCTAATCTGAGGAGCAACGCATCTCTTAATCTGCAACTTCATGAAAATTGTGCTGTTTAAATTATAAACCCAGACTCTATCAATTACACCCGTTTTGCTGAAATCGGAATTGAAAATATTTTAAGAAACAACGAATATCAACTCTCCCATCGCGGTAAATTAAATCATTAATATACACTAATAGCAAGCTTCATTTACGAATCAAGAATCTCAGCTTACAGACTAGTATAGTTTATTCCATAATTCGATGATTTGCCAGCCTTTGTCGATCTTCTTCGCAGCAATTTCTGAAAATCTGAAAGATCATCATCCGTTGTATCCTTCGGCGGGTCGTAAAGATCGTTTATCTCAGCCTGAGAGAGTCCTCTAGTTTCCTTCACAAATATCAAGATCACAAATAGCGCGATCACGGTATATACACCAAAAGCCCCAAACGCGACCGCAGTCGTAAGAAATTCAGCAAGCGGAGGGAACAATAGAGCCACCAAGAACGCCCCGAGCCAGTTCACTAGAATAGCGATACCAACACCAATATCCGGAAGAATCTCAACTGAAAACACGTATACAATTGGCCCGATGGTCAGTCCATAAATAATAATGTAGAAAAATACAGGGATCGGTAAAAATTGAGTATGCCCGAGACTTTTGATGCTCAGAACACTGATTATCAGAATAGACAGCATAATCCCGATATTTCCAGCAACCAGGATCTTTTTCCTTCCATATCTCTTTAGCACGATGCCAGAAAACAACGTCGCAATGAGATGCAATACCGCAAACGTCGTAGTCTCAGTAACAGCTAGGTTTTTATCGTTATCACTGTTATCTTTGAATATTTTGGTGGAATAGAAAATCAGCGCGTTGATTCCCGCGAATTGCTGGCTTATACTCACAAAGCACCCGATCAAAAACCTTTTCCTGTATTTCTGGGTCCAGAGCTCGCTATATTTCATAGATCCAGTGTTCTGATCCTCCTCTTTCTCTCGTTTCAGCCAAATCAGCTGTTCTGTGGCATAATCGCCTACATAAATTTTCGCAAGGGAATGCCTAGCCTCTTCCTCTTTGCCATTATTAACGAGGTACCTAGGCGTCTCATAGGTAAAAGCAGTCGTAAGCAGCAGTGTCCTTAGAAGCGTAGAGAGGATCGGAAACCCAAGCATTATTCGCCACCAATTTGCTTGAAGTGGAGTATGTCCTGTGTCTGTTTCAGGCAATCCAAATCCGAATAGATAGGCGATCAGTGACCCAAAGCAAAACATGATCTGGTTGCAGGCTCCAGTGGTTCCTTTGATTGGAAGAGGCGCAATTTCTCCCACGTATACTGGTACGATAGAAGAGTTAAGTCCACAACAAAATCCTGTAATAATTCTTCCCAGTGTAAACAAAGGAAAGTTTGCAAAAACCGTGAGTCCCATACCGGCTATCGAGAGGAGATCGGTGTAGATCATCGATAATCTTCGGCCGTATTTCTGCGCGGCCGAGCCTCCTACAAACGCGCCGATCCCAGCGCCAATAGTCAAAGCAGAGTTCAGAATTGAAATGAGCGTGGTTTCGGTATCTGGGTCCCAGTTGAAAACGTAACCACTTAAATCTTCTTGAACGGTATTGAGCACGGATAGCACATAACCAAAGAAGAACATTCCCAGCGTAGAGTTTAAGACCATGATCCATATTATCCATGATCGGTAGACCACGGCGACGCTTGATCTCACTGGGGACTTCAATGATGAATCCAACATAAGAGAGTTTATTGTGTTTTTGTATTGATAATTTTGTTAAACTAGTGAGTTTATTTCATACAATGGATCTTATAGTTAGTGAATCTTAGCCAAATTACGATAACGAGCAAACTCGGGTGATTTTTGAGAATTAATTTATATATTCAGAGGTAATTACACCAGCGGTGAGTGGTTTGGCGAGAATGAAAAGACATATTGTTGAGGATTTTTATGATTCATTAGAATTCTCAAGAAGGAGATATATACCTTTTGATATAATGACATTTGCAGCAGGTAAAAATGTGTATGAAAAGCTCTCTATCTCTATCGAATTCATAGAATTAAGCATGTTTTTTTAGATCTTCCTATGCACCAAAGCGACATTTTTCGTATGTTTTTCTGCTATTACAAAAAAACGAAATTAGCAATCAGGACAAAATGGAAGATGAATCATACATGCTGAGGGGGACTTATTCACTTATGCCTTATTTTTCTTGTCGAGCTTCTTAAGATAGAACTCAAGCTCTTTGCCTTCAAGAATGTATCCATCGGCTCTGCCAGATTGACCTGGTCTGCTGGAAATGACGGCCAAGAGTCTACCGCTGTTGAATTGTTC
>ENA-UOTX01001649-UOTX01001649.1-compost-metagenome-genome-assembly--contig:-NODE-1649-length-14921-cov-28.171046_pt1 | contig 14921 bp, 10 predicted proteins | sample MGYA00238143_ERZ746982 | MGnify/ENA primary metagenome ERZ746982 (study PRJEB28758, sample SAMN06268862) | compost metagenome | isolation source: single cell | place: USA: California, Emeryville, Joint... | reverse complement strand
ATCGCTCAAGGCTGCTTCGAGCAAACTAATTTCCATTGAATGGTCCAACACATTTAATGTTAATAAAATTGATAAAGCAGTCCAACTTTCGATGCCAAACCGTTGGAGAACAGCACCTTGGCAATTAAAAAATATTGCAACAACCCTTTGAATTTTCCTTCGCATATTTCGCTAAGAAACGCTTATAGTCTTTGACAGTAGCAATCCCTTGATAGTCTGAAAAAACATTAGCCATCTCTTCTTCAAAGCGTTTTTTATGGCTTCCAGTCGATTTAATAATATACGAAGGATTCCTCCAAATTAAGGACGCGTATTGCTCATATGGCCTTTTTTTGTGCTGTTCCACCAAATTTTTCAGCCGCTCTTTTACAGCGTGATAGCATCTCTCCTTAGCGAAACATTTTTTAAACAACTTCATTTCAAATTTGTTTTTAACCCCGTTCTCTCGCCAGACATAAAAATCCACAAGCTCACCTGCCGGAATATCTATCTTGGTCTTCTCTTTCCCTTGTTCTATTTTAATTTTTTCGTTGTACTCGAAAAAGCATGACCAAAACACAAAATGCATCAGATCCATTCCCGCAACACTTTCACAAAGAGCCTGGATTGCTGCATTATAGTTCTCCTGCGATAGCCTGAACAAGTTGCAGACAATATCCTCTTGCTTTTTGATCTCGCGCATTCTAATCTCAAAGTACTCATCATCAAGATCGATCCATTTCTCGAGATTTTCAAAAACCGCTTTCTTTTCCTCCCTCTCTTTGATAAGCTCCATGTTCAAGCACTCCATTGCTTTAAAGCAGATGTACTCATAAATTTCAAGCGCCAAATCGGCTGAATAGGTCCCTGACACCCTCTCTTCCGCGATAGCTCGCTCAGCAATATCTTCCATGTTTCTCTCAAGCAGCTGGTGACGATAAAGGTCTTTTTCAGTCGAAGTACCATATTGCAATAATTCAAACAGTCTTGTCGATCCTGCTATTGGATATAGTTCTTTTGAATGACGTCTCTGAGGGCTTGGCGTTTTGCTCGCTTTTCCAGCATCCACCTCGACAATATTCAACCGCAGCCCCTTCGGATTCTTTTTAGGACTTGAACTTTCTGGTTTGCTCAATACCTGCAGTTTGATATCGGTTGCAATGTCAATGTCTTTAGTATTAGGCGACCCTTTGTCATCTGATTTCTTTGCTCGAGAGGTCAGCGGCTCACATTTTGTGATCGCGGTGCTGTTACCGGAAACATTGTCTCTGCGGCCTCCTAAAGAACTATCCTCTGAGCTCACGCCTTTTTTTGCGTCTTCTTCTAATGCGCGTGCTTCTTGATTTAATCGCGACAAAATCAACAGTCCTTTTTTGCGGTCATTCGAGTCCAAACTGTCATATAAAGCAGTTATCTCGTCTCGAATCTCTTTATGATGCGGCTGATTCGCTTCTTCAGTGTGATGCAATTCAAAGCATAACCTATCCGCAAAATTCAACTGTGTTTCTCTCCAGACGTGATCTTCTACTCTCTTCCCCAGAATATAGACAAGACTGCTCGGAGGCACGTTTTTTATGAAATACTCAATTTCTGCGGTGCTACTCTCAAGGTATTTTAATTCGTTATGGATATACGAAAAATATTGCGATGATGAGATTTTCCCAGGTTTTCGCAGCATGAGCGAATGCCGTTGCGCGAACCAAAACGTCGCGTTCATAGCTTGGACAAATTCTTCCGAGGTTTGGTACAGATTGAAGGTTTTATCATATATTTCCACTGAAAGTCCTGCTTCCTTCAGCAACTGCATTCGGTGAGGTGCCAACTGCCTTTCGTACTCACTCTGATATCTCTGGGTGCAAGCTAGCCATTTGTCAAGTTTGAAATATGTGCTGCGGCGGGCAGTTTCCTCCTCAATAGAGATTTCCAAGAGAGCGCTTTTAAGCGCCTTGAGAATTTTGTCGTAGAGTATTAAAAAGTTTTTTCGAGTGTATTGGCCTTTAGATCGCTCATCTTTCAGTAATAGGTCTTTAAATGTTTTCGATAGCTCCAGAGAATTGGCTTCTTCTGCCATTTAGTACTCGCGTTTTGTATTAATAAGTTAATTAAAGCGCAGATGCTTCAAGAACGACTGGATATTTTTAATACTTTAACTTTGCCGTGATTGCGGAGACCGTGTCAGAAATTGGTTAATATAAAAATTTTATGGCAAAGGTAGTTGTTGTGCAGTTCTTAAACGAACTTGTGAGGAATTTGAGGTATTGGAGTCTCACTAGAAGCTTGAGACTCCTTTATAGAGGGGTTTGCGGAATGGGTTTTTTTCTGCGCAATGAATATTTCAAGCTTAAATAAGAAAATCGAGAACAAACTTTCTGGCAAATTCATTTATTGCTTTTATTGCTTGTTTTCAGACGCTGGAGAAGATGATTGAAAGATAATGCTTCGGAAGTCCTTTTATTCAATGTTTAATGACTTGCCGTTTCTGCGCACAAAAACTTTACTGACAGTAAGCCTGATTTGTTAGTCAGTTTGCATATTTTCATCATATTGATGCTTAATGACTTCAAGAATTTGTCTCTTTGTCTGTTGTCTTACAACGAATTTGGTGTCAAAATGAATAGGCCTTTTGTATTGTTAAGAAATCAAGAAGCTTGCCACAGAGGACCTAATGAAGCAAGTTTCTACTATGACGAGCCTATTTGGAACTATCAATAATTCTCTTTCATATATATATTTTTATAAGCAAAATTATTAATTTGGCAATAAAACCGTTTCAGATTAGTGCGAAGAGCGGATACTTTGACGCCAACTTAGATATTTATCAGATAAAGAAATTATAGCCTAAATTGCGGTAAGGTCTATCTGCATTCTAATTTGTTGCAACATAATATTTGTTATCATTTCATGATAGACATCAGAAAATTTACCTGTGCTTGAGAGAAAAAATTTTATTCTGCTGATTGATAAACTTAGCGTACATTAGAACCTTGCCATTGATTTTCCCCTAAGTTATGAGAAGAGGTGAAGTTCCTCAGAAGAATTTTTCAAATCGGAGTCTTTTGATATTAACACTCCTGATCTATCGCGATATTTCAAAGAAAACATCATTTGGTTGCGAGAGATTTGCTTAATACTCTACGAACCTACAATAAGTATAAAATTTTTCATAATATAGATATTCATATTTCCATAACAAAATATTTTGCTTCATACACGCACTCAAATCGGCTCAAGACAATTCTTGAGCCAAAAAGTACTACCTGATGAAACTCATAACGTGCTCTGTAATCGCTCACATCAATGTGCAATTAATATTATTATGATTAACAGCAGCAACAACGTTGGTATATTAAAAAAAAGAATTTTTTCAATACATTTAAAAGGATATTTAAAATGAAATTGGTATCATCATCATATTATTATATTCATACCATCGAGGCTTATTATTGAGCCTGCTTGAAAACAATTCTGTTTTTCGAATAGATTATTTTGATTATCAGTTTTGCTGATCTCTTCCTTTGCCTGCCGCACCAGGTTAGTCACTCTTTCTCTATTGAACCATTGATTTTTTCTCTTTCTCTTCATTCCAGATCTTCCTTTTCCCATTCAAAAAATACTGGAGCTTTTCTTGCATTTCGACTTGTGCGACCACCAACCCTTTATGCAATTCTTTTCTATTGAACGGATCAGTTGCCTCTGTCATCAAATGCCTCATGATCGTTGAATAATCCACAATCACGTTCGACGTCAACAGCAGCACAGGCTGCTTCATAATGTGTCCCATTATCGGATCGATAAACTCATCAGGAACGCTATCACCAAGATACTTAACAAACTCATCTTCTTCTTTCTTCTCTTCGCTGAATGCCTCCATTGTTTTCATCAGGTGCTTAAATCCCTCAATCTCTTCGACATTCAGCAGCGTCTCCTCAGTCAAAATGAGGAAAGCCTCTCTATAGTACTCCAAACTGAAACTTCTTTCATCCGCGACGATCAACTTGATGAAGCAGCTCTCTGATTGAAAACTATAAAGCGAAAGCACCACAAAATAGAAAATTTCGGTCCCATAAAAATTCATCTCATGCATCTCATCAAGCGTTAGGGCCTCCTTCGTCGACTCAAGTAGCTGTGCCATCGTGTAATTCAGACTAGTGGTGAATTTCTCAAGCAGCTGCTCGTCAGCAAGAATGCATTTATTATTCACCAGCATCAAAGTGTAAACGAATTCATAGTATTGACTTAGATATTTTGAACCAGCATACACCGCGTATCGATTCTGCTGGCATAGGAACTCCTGCTCAACTCTCTCATCTGGCAGAAGAGCATTGATCCCTGGGCCATGGACCAAATCATCGAATTTTTTAATGGCTTGCATTTTGCTAACACTGTCGTCGAGTAACGTCATCATGTCATTTAGCAAAACGCAAAAGAACTTTTGAAATCTGTTTTGGTCTTTCATAAAAACTTCCAGGCCAAGTTTAACCTTTGAGCTAGCGTAAATCCCGGAGCCGTTACCAGCGAGCTGGTTTAGCAGCTTGCAGAAACTGTGTCTGTAATTATATTTCTCGAATTCATTAGTTGAATTCGTTTTCTCGAGCTGCCAGAAGAAGCTTAACAAGCTATCAACGACCTGCTCTTCGAAGAAAGAATTTTCTTTTAAGATAATAGATGAGACCCTCGAATCAATTTGGTTCACGCCGAACCCTTCATCCGCGATCGCCGGGAAAAGCGAGTTGAAAAAGCGGAGGTATTCAGCCTTGAGATGAGGGTTATTGATCCAGGCTTTGTCACTCATTGCTACGAGCATGAAATTTGTGAGGATTCTCACAGGTTGAGGCGTTTTTATGATGAGATAAGGAGACGTTTCCAGCAAGATTTGGAGATATTGGACGATGTTTTCCATCCAATACGTCGGAATCATGCCCGCGGTTTCAGCATCTTTTATCGGCGTGGTAAGATAAGACTCAAAGATTTCCGAGCAATTCACCAACGATTTTAAAGGGACCCCGCGATTGTAGGGGATGTAAAGAGCGTTTAGAGTAAGAAATCTGGTTAGGTTATCCCAAAGCTCAGGGTCGGAATAATGGACATCATATGCGTATTTCATCGAATATTGTTTCGAGACCTGATTGCCTAGACTGGCTTTGCTGATTTCCTGTGAAAGCTTAGAATATTCGTCAAACTGCGGGTGGGTTATTCGCAAAACATGGTTCGTAACGAAAACAATCTCTGTAAGGAAGTTGAAATGTGGAATTGGGTCATTTTCGAGGCCTTCATGCGTGTTTTTCGAAGGAAAAGTCGTCGTTGATAGGATGAGTTCCTCGTCTTTGCTCAATTTAATCGAAGATTCTTTATTCTGTGAAAGGGCCCGAGACTTCTCGAAATCATCTTCCATGACAAACCGATCAGGGTTTATCGCAAGCTTGAATTCGTTCATATCCAATGGGTGGTCAGCTTCTTCAGTAATGGAATCATCTTTCCAGGGACTAGAATAACCCATTTGAACTTTTTGCTGTTTAATCTGATCTCGATGGAACGAAGCATCTTCTTGGATGTTGTACGTATTGTCGCAGCTGCCTCCTCCATACTTTGAGTAAGATTTGCTTGATACATGTCCCTTGCTTTTATTCTTAGAACTGTTTCTATGCTTTTCTTCCTCTTCGTCTTCATCTTCCTCATCCTCCTCATCACCATAGAGGCTCGACGATTTCAAAGATGATCTCAAACTGTCTTCGTCTTCTTCGCTGACGAGGTGGTCATCCCCTTGGATCTTGCCAAATACCTGCTGATACATGATCTCTTGATGAGCATTAGTTGGCATGATCGGACTTTTATGGAATATTTCCTTCGGCGCTTCGATGATCGAGGGAAAATAAAAATTGCTATTTCCGTTCAGCAGAGGGAGATTGTCAAAGATTTTCTTCTCTCTGAGGTACATAGAGTCAATGTCTGCGAGATGAGCCGCCTCTTTTATCTCGTTGAGGTAAGGTCTGCTTAGTTTCAATAGCAGGGTCAAAAAATGAACGAGAAAGCCTTCTGAGCAGCCTTTTTCTTCGGCGCTGAGTGATCGGTTTTTGATATCATTCGCCTCTAGAATTGTATAGATCCATGCGATAACAGCTTGGTAGCCCTGTTCCTCTCGCTGGGCAATGTAGCCGATGATATCTTCAACAATAGTGATTATTTCTTTGATTTTTTGTTGAGCCACTACGACGTTTTTTGTTGTTTTAGGAAGTTTATGACGATTTGCCATGTTACTGGCATTATTTGGAAGTGCGGTTAACGACAGCGCACTACCAAATATTGAAGCCATTTGAACCGCCCGTCTTCCAAAAGCTTTTGTTTCTTTCGGGATGAACATTGAGCTCCGGTAGAAGCATCTGAGCAGCCTATCATCGAATGTGACGAGAAACTTGAGCAACTCCAGCGCTTTGATCATCTCTTCGTTTTGAAAGATGTCCGCACGTGATGTGTCTTGAAGCATGCGTTTAAAAACCGGCTGGAAGATCAATGCATATTCCTCCTCAGTGAGCTCGTCCAAAAGGCACTCTAGGAACGTTCGATCTATCCCTGCCTTTAATAACTCGTAAAATTCTGATTTGATTGGGCATTTGATATCCAAAGGAGAATTGTCGTCTTCTATGGGAGAGCTTATGCCGAAAGACTCAGGCACAATAACTAGAGTGATAAACTGAGACAAGATAATTTTCATGAACTCTTGGAGATTGAAGCTTGAGATTAAATGATTTGCTTGAGTCTGTGTCACGCGAAGGAAGGCATCGTAGAGGTAGGGCACTTTTTCGGGGCATTGGGGAAAGTATCTCCCTTTGGGAGATTTAATAATGTTTAGAATGAGATCTTCAAAATGATCGACAGTGAATAGAGAAACGACATCTTGAGTACTGTCACGTATCATCTTGAGAGGAGTTGTTCGTTTTTGCTTCGAGCTTTTGAACGGAGAGAGTCTTACGATGTCCTCGATTATTGATGTTACAGTAGGCTCGTCTGTGGAATTGCTCTCATTTGGGTATTTTCGAGGAGAAGAGTTAATTTTTGTGTTAAATAGCCCGATATTGAGTGGTTTTTTGGTCTTTTTTGGAGTTTGCTGACCGTGAGGGGATGGCAGGTGTACAACGAGATCGGGCTGCGAAGGTCTATCCAGATTCTTGTTTCCCATCCTGAATACAATATTAAAATATATATCCGATACTTCACTTCGATAATGGGTTTATACTTAAAAAATTAAATCTTTTTCGCAATAATTTGCGCAAAGCGCTGAGGTGGAAGTATTCTTTTGTAAACTGGAAATAAAAGTAACCATTCATCTCACAAAAAGACGCAAAGATCTAGAACCAAAAAGCCTCTATATCGAATTATTTTTTTTTTGTTGGAAAAGCGAGGCCTTTCTCTAATTCTGCTAAAGTATCAATAAATGACTAAGGATTCTTTTTAATTGATTTGTTTTAAAATAATTCAGAGCTTCGCGTGAATTGTATAACAATACTCAAAACTTCATCTTCTTTCCACTAAACATAAGAGAAACGACGAGGTCATTGGCTAACATGGTTGGATAGCCTTGCTCTCTCTCAATTGTTTTTAATATTCCTGATAACGACCAAGAGATTTGTTGGCTCAGTATGATTTTTCAGAGATTACTACGCAAGTATTACAATCGGTATGGAGTACCAATTGAAGCTCAATAGCTCGAGAATTGAGGCTGACTTTTATGCATCGAGTCCTCTTGAAAAAATGAAACCTCGAATTAACTTTCGTTTTTATCTTACGGGGTTTTACAGTTTCTTCGGAAAATAATAGCGCTGAATCTTGGAATTCTCAAGCATGATTCTTTGAAAGCTTCTACATTGGAAGATGATTGCTGGGTTTTGTCTTGATTTCATAGTTATAAGCAAAATTTATATAATTTCGATGATTATTCATTTTCTCTGTCTAATTTCACGAGCCAAGTTATACATACCAGATACTCTCTGTCGAACTCAGACCTAAGGAGTATCTCTTATTCTACAACCTTTACGCTTGAGAAAGCAACCAAAAGCTTAGGATTCTCTTCAAAGAATTGCAACAGGTCCTTTGCTTCGATTGTGTAGATTCTGCTATCAGTCAGAGAAGTTACCTTCGTCTTCCCAGTCGTACCTGCTATTATCTCAGGAAAATCTCCCACAAAAGCACCGGCAGTCAGTTCTTCCATTTTCTCCTCACTCTCTTCATCTTCCAGCTCAAACTCACCTTTCTGAACCAACATAGCAAACTTCGGCTGAGAGCCTCCAGTCCAGATCACCTCACCCTCCTTCACGATTCTTTCGGTGAGTAGAAGTTCAAGTTTCGTTCTTGGGCCTCTACCAAGCGCATGTAATATTTTGTTCCTTTCAGGACCGTTAAACCCCCTTGAAAAACAAAAACAAAAAATTACTTCTCTATTGCTAAACCCACCCGACTAGTGCTTCTTTTCTCGCGTAAATCTTGGAATTTTAGAGAGAGATCGTTCTCTTTCGTTTGAACATCTCGACCGAAAATGAAGAAGAAATCGCTCTTTTTGAGGGTGTAGAGCGTAACATCTGTAACCGCCTGAACGCTGATTTCAAATAAATAAATGAGTTACTATGTGCGTTACCTTGCGGTTCGTACTTCGCCAATGAAAGCAGCCTCACCAAAGTGGTCTCCCACTTCAAAGTATCTTTCAAAACTGAATAATCGAGATCATTAGAATTGAGTAATTGAAGAGAAATGTACCTTTTATCTGCAGTAAAGACCTTGGCTACGCCTTCGGCTATGATGTAAAATTTCGAGCCTTTTTCTCCCTCTTTGATGATGATTTCGCCTGCTTTGAAAGTTTCTTTGTAGCAAGAGTCCACCACGTCTCTCACTTTACGAGGTGGTAAGTTTTTTAATATCTCCACCGAAGAAATCAGATCCAATTTTCTATAGATCTCTAATCTTTCTGTGTTCTCGATATCGACAACAATTGTATTTTCAGTGCCAGCTGAGGCGCCCTTAAGGCCGAACTCCTTAGGGATATCCTTCGCTGCCACGTGGTAAAGATACAGTCTTTTCTTCACCTATACGAATAGAGTAGCGTAAATTAGTTGTAGATAGGAAGATATTACATCCTCCGAGAGGTCTTTGAACACAGACATAGGTGTATGTATCGGTGGGATTCCTGCCTCGTGCAGAATAACTGCATGATCAAATCTTCCTTCAGTCATTGACGCGACCCTCTCTTTTGTCATAACACCCTTCTCAATGAGCTCATCGAACCTATATTTTTTGTTAATTCACCTGATATAAACTTTCAAAACTCACTTCGATGGATCGTAGAATGTGTCTCCAGAATAGTAGATGGATTTGCCTCCAAAATGTACTGAAAAACCGATTGTTGGAATCGAATGGAACGAATAATGGAATTTGAATGATGCGCCGTTGATCAGTAGAGGAGAACCGATAGTAACCGGACGGAAAACAAAGAATTTTTTAAGGGTATCAATCGTCATTCCCGTGATTGCAGAGTATTTCCGAAGATATGAGTTCATGATGGTGTGAGTCGTAATCACCTCTACTTTCGAATGATCAAGGATGATCTGGAGAGATCCGGCGTCGTGGTCGCCATGACAATGAGAAATAATCACATAATCAATGACATTTGAAGCAACTCCCAGCATTCTAAGCTTCTCAATCGAGAACGGTGGAGGATCGACTGCTATTCCTCTAATGATCAAATTTTATTCCATTCAATAGCCGTCCAAAAAAAATGACAATAATTTTACCTTCCATTGATCCAGAATATCATCCCTGAGGTCGAACCATGAGGATCGAAACCATGAGAAGCGCCTAAGATCGTAACACCAAAGTTCGGAATTTTGAAGCTGGTTGGTTTATAATCGTTCACGAAATATCCCTGCTTTATCAGGTCCATGTTCACTTCGTTCATTTTGAAAAGCGCTTTATGGTTTAAATGCTTCAGAGGCGAGTAGTTTTTCAATGATTCATCCAAATCGAATTTGATTTGATCAGACACCTGTGCGATAATGCTTCCATCTTGCTTTACGATGAGTTCACCTTTCTCTTTCTCTTTGATAATAGAAACTCCTTCACCGATATTCGCTTCACCTAAATTTGTTTATACCTTTCGATTACAAATTCGCCTAATAGATAATGCTGCTCACCATTTTGATCGAAACAAATGAACGTAATCAGTGCATCCACGCTCAGCTCCCCTTTGAAATACTCGGTTTCTTTAACAATATTAGGTATTGCCTTAGGATCCATCGACTCGTCAAATTCTTCTTCGAATCCCTATTTGATTTAATAAGCCTCTACTATAGCTGATAGGTCACTTCGTAAGATTCAGGGCCCAAAAGAGTCTCTCTGAAGACTCGGCGTACCCCTTCTTCATCAGACTTTTCACAGATGAAGACCGCTTTTCGTTTTTTTAAAAACAGGTTGAAATATGCTGGAAACTCAAACTCGCATGTGTTGATGCAGTATTGACGATCGAATTTGTTGCTGGAAATAACGAAATGTTGAGGCACTTCGATGCCTAATAGCAGAGAATCTTTTATCGTCTCGGGAGGCATCCCGATTTGGATGTAACCAATCTTGGTTTTAATTAGTGAGCCGCCACGGGACAGTTGTATGATGTTTTGGAGCGACAATTGTTGAGGTCGTTCTTGCTTTACCATTTTGCTGAGGTCGCTCACTTTATGAAAGGCAGAAACTCCCCTCGTTCTTACATCAGGCTGAGACTCCATTATCCTATTTGTCAGGTAAATTTTAAATCGTCTATAGATATACTATTGCCAATGCATCAGGCGATGAGCCGATTCAAGCAGGAATAATAGCCTCGAGAAGTAAAAAAAAAATAAAAATGAGCAATGTCACGCATATCCACGGCTATCTTAAAGAACTCCCTTTTATGTTTTGGAAACGGGCTCATGCGATTTAATTTGCCTTACTGACTTAATTGGGGTAGGGGTATATATACAACACTCGCAATATTTATGAAAGATTAGCAAGAGTGGCTCCCAGTTTTCCCAGCAAGCTTAACTCTTCTCCTTTAACTAAAGCCTCTAATTCAGCAACTTCTTCGATTTCCTCTCTGATTTCAATAGTGAACTTTTTCTCATTCAGCCTCTCAACAGCGTCTTCTATCATCGCGAGTGTCTTTCCAAAATCGATTCCAAAGATGCTATAAGCTTCTTCAAATAAAAACGAAATTGTTGCGTTTCTGTAAAATAGCTGCTTGGTCTCTGGAGCGTGAATCTCGATACTATTGTCAGAAACTATCCACCTGCCATTCACACTTAAGCACTCCAGCGTCTTCCTCTTTTCTTCCGTCGTATGGCTTTCTCGGAGATCAATAAGCACATCGACTCCTAAACCGAGTGTTTCCTCTCTCACAGTGTCCGTCAGCTCCTCGTTATTCAATAAGTAGATCTTTGCGTTTATCGAATTCTCAACTTTGTTGAGAAAATTCAATTCTTCGATGGAATTTGCGAAAAGAAGCACCTTCCCACCGATTTTAGCGACCAATTGGCTGATCAGCAGTCCGGTGTTATTAGCCCCACCGATTATCATCACTGTTTCATCTTTTACGAACTTTCCTCTCTCGAAAAGTGCTGTATAGGCCTTCACGGCCACAGCTGATAGAGCAGCAGCTTTTTTTAAATCTGTATCAGGTTTGAGAGGGATTAAGTATTTTTCATCAACGAGAATCGTTTTTTTGTACAACTCTTTGATTCCAAGCGTGCATTCAAGAGGGAGACAGGCAAGGACTGGCTGGCCTTGTTCGAACTTGCGAGCGGATATTCCTTTCTCGACGATTGTTCCTGCGAGGTAGCGGCATGAAAATGCTGAGGATTCAGCTTCGACGGAGGCCTTGACGAGAATTTCATCTATGTATGGTGTGTTGATGAGTGGCTCGGTGAGCACAGCATGTGATATCTTCACTTTGAATTGGTTCATTTTCGATAAAATATATTAATCAGAATGAATAGTTTGTCTTGAATTCTGGCTTTTATAGCTTGAGAAGAGGACCACAGAAATATCAAAGAGTTCTCAGAATATTTATTATGAAGAGCTGCTGCAAATTCAAATGCTTCAAAATGTGCAGGAGATTAAAAGTGCTGGTTCTCATGCGGATTTGTAGAGTGAGTGAGCTTGGAGATGTAGCAAAAACAGCAGAACTGTAAATTTCTAGAAGGAAATTTGGCTACCCTTTCTGGTACCTTGAGAGTTACAGACACCAACTTATTCTTTAACACCTAAAACTTAATCTCTTATTTTGTTATCAGCTCCCAAAAAAATATTTCTAAATGGATTTTTTCTCTAATTTTTTGAGATGTATTGTGGTGTTATATTCTTCTGGTCTGAACAATTCAACTGCATTAGAGATTTGAATTCTATATAGAGCTACTCTGTTAGATATGGAGGTAAGGCTCGCTTTCCTATTAGTATTTCAAAAACAAGAAATTGCTTCCTTGCATGTTTGCGACCTGGCCTTCATTTTGGAAAAGGCTGAAAATATTATTTATAGAAATTGATTAAGTCAAACAGAGAAGAGCCACTGAGATGCTACCAGAAAAATTGTGAATTGGTTTAATAACTTTTCAAGGGATCCAATATTTTCGAGCTTAGTATATTAATAAAATTGCTCAGTGGAAGGAATATAGAAACTAAGATTCAAGTAAATAAACATCTAATTCGTTTGAGATGCAAAATTAAGGGAACTCAAATCTTCTAAGGTTTAGCAAATAATTCAGAGCTGTTTTATTTCAATGTGCAACTTCCAGAATTGAATTAAAAGACGCATTTTATCAAACGGAATTAACGCAATCCGGATTCAAATGAAAGGACTTTTAGATGACGACCACGATAAAACAAACGAAAGGTACCGCATCATTGAGAAGATATCTGAAGGACAATTTGGTACTGTTTTCCGAGCGTTCGATCAAAAAATGAGTAATTTAAAGCGCAAAAATTTCAAATTATCAACATGAATGATTAGATACGGTGGTGGCTCTGAAAAAAATGTACACAAACATGAAATCTGATTCCAAGATGAAACTCCAAATCGAGCGCGAGATCAAAATCATGAGTTCATTGGATCACAAAAACGTAATTCGCATCAATTTGATAGGAATCCCGGCTTATCACAAACTATGCAATAGTTACTAAAGCTCTTGGATTACGAGATCAAAGAAACAGGAGTGAATTTGGTTTTTGAACATATGGAAACGGATTTAAGAACTTTTATCGAGAGAACCCCTTTTCCGCTGAAAAACTCGAAAGTAAAGTGGTCGATACCCCTTGCGGTTGTATTTATTTATATGCTAAATTAGGTGAAAGGGATCGCAAAGATGATATTAGAAGGGCTTCAGGCAATGCATGATGCAAAAATTATCCACAGAGTGAGTATCAATCATTATGAATGACCTTCAAATATTTCCATCATGTTTAGGATCTAAAGCCGTCCAATATACTCCTGGGTTCCAAAGGAGAAGTAAAGATAGGTGACTTTGGATCAGCAACTTTTCTCAAAGAATGCGAGGAGGGTGGGCAGTTTGAACTCGAAGGATTTAGCCGGTAATTGCTTACTCTATCTCATCAGAGTTAGATTTTCCAAACTTAGATGGTATAAATCTCCAGAGCAAATCTACGGGTCGAGAAATTACGATCAGAGGGTGGATATTTGGTCATTTGCAGTTGTTTTTGCTGAATTGCTAAATGGAGCGCCTCTATTTCCAGGTAAGATCTCCTATTACTCTGGTTATATCAAAAACAAATAGGAATGAACGATCTGGACCAAATGGCAAGAATACATTCTGTTTTAGGGACTCCAACAAACGAAACCTGGAAAGTATTGTCGAGGAAATGCTCATTTTTCGAGTTCAAATATTTTTGACTAGGATTTCGAGAGTTTACCTGACTATGGGAAAATAATTTTCAAAGAAAAAGAACCACAGAAATTTGAAAGCGTGTTTCCAAATGCATCAAGGCAAGAAATTGAGTTTTTAAAGTCCGTTCTGAGGTACGATCGTCCGAACAGCGTGAAAGAGGTATATAATAGATGCTGCTTTTGGGCTGACACGTCTTAGGTTTTGGAACATCCATACTTTTCAACAGAACCTCTTCCAAAGAAGATCAAATTTATTTCTGTACCTAGGAGCGAAAATTCAAGCGTCAATTACTACAAACTACTTTCTTAAATTTGCATGGCGTTCTTTGAACCTTTTTTTTGTTGTTTGGCAAATCGAGAGCAAAAATCGCAAAGTCAATACATTTTCCTATGAGATAGAGGATATCAGGCAAGGTTCACACATTAGCAAGAAGCTATCAAAGCAATCTCCGACTTATCATGGAGAAAAATAGTCACTTAGAAAACGTCAAAATTGATTGAAACCATTGAAAAAGTTTAGAATAGCGGGGCTCATGAGATCTTTAATTCTTCATTACACTATCTATTATGTAGTTTCATTCATAACTCTTGTATCGCAGTTAGTCTTCATCTATGAACAGCGAGGATTCACAAAAGAAGAAACGAAACTCCGATAAAACACCTCTATGAGTTTATTGAGCTGTCTATACTGCCTTGATAGATCTCACACAGGAAAAATCGAGGCCTTATGTCATTTTCTGTTGTCGATTATCGTAGATTCTCACTATTTTCAGCGAACTAAGCTCGATACTTTCAATTCCTTTCTTCTGAAGTGCTGGGACCAAGCCTCTTTGACACCTCTGTAATGCCGTCGATAAGAGATGCTTAGATTCCAGTTCAAACTTTGATAGATTCATCGAGAATGACGTTTGGCTCAACAGCTTAAAAATTGATACAATACGTACTAACCGAGGTTGCCCTCGAGCAGCTGAGCCTCTCCAACACTTAGCCTTAATACCAATAAGAAACTATTCTGGACACTACTAGTCAATTAATT